>ERZ835980.2869-NODE-2869-length-14433-cov-3.709348_pt1 | contig 14433 bp, 8 predicted proteins | sample MGYA00519943_ERZ835980 | MGnify/ENA primary metagenome ERZ835980 (study PRJEB31850, sample SAMEA3708791) | human gut metagenome | biome: human gut; feature: human-associated habitat; material: faeces | place: China | collected 2014 ... | reverse complement strand
AGCTCGGAAAGGCCCTGCTTCGGAAAAAAGCCGGTGTTCCACGTCTCGGGCAGGACGATCACGTCCGGTTCGCTTGCCATCGCGTCGCGGATGAGCCGCTTCGCTTTCGCGAAGTTCTCCTCCGGCTGCGCGAAGAGCATGTCCATCTGGATGCAGGTGGTCTTCATCCGGCGAACTCCTTCCCAGCCTGAAGCGCCTGCATGTTGAGGTCGAAAAGGTCGGCCTTGCGCGCCGGGATGACCTTGTGCAGCGCGTCCGCGAGGCTCTCCTCCCGGACACACCCGGTCTTCGCGATCAGCGCGCCGAGCAGGATCATGTTGGCAAGCGTCGGCATTCCCATGTCCATTGCCATCTTCGTGGCCGGGACGTAATAAGCCTCCACATCCGTGCGCGTAACCTTGCGGGCGATGAGCGTGGAGTCGAGGAAAATTTTCCCGCCCGGCTGCACGGCGTTTTCATATTTATCGAGCGAAGGGTTGTTCATAACCATGAGCACGTTCGGCGTGTTTACGATCGGCGAGCCGACCGGGGCGTCCGACAGAATGACGTTGCAGTTCGCCGTGCCGCCGCGCATCTCCGGGCCATAGGACGGCAGCCAGCTGAGCTCCCGCCCTTCGATGAGGCCCGCGTAGGCCAGAACCTTTCCGGAGAACAGCAATCCCTGTCCGCCGAAGCCCGCAATCACGATTTGATGATCTGCCATCTCTCAGCCCTCCTTGTCTCGGTAGACACCCAGCGGATAGTACGGGATCATCTTCTCGTCGATCCACTCCAGCGCCTTCTGCGGCGTCAGGCCCCAGTTCGTCGGACAGGCCGACAGCACCTCGATCAGTGAGAAGCCCTTGCCCTCCACCTGATAACGGAACGCCTTTTCGATCGCTTTTTTTGCGTTTTTCACGTTTTTCACATTGTTCACGGTCACGCGCTCGAGATACGCCGGGGCCTCCAGCGTCGCGAGCATCTCGCAGATCCGGATCGGCCAGCCGCAGGTGTTGACGTCGCGTCCATAGGGCGACGTCTGTGTGATCTGGCCGGGCAGAGAGGTCGGGGCCATCTGGCCGCCCGTCATGCCATAAATCGCGTTGTTGACAAAGATGACCGTGATATTTTCGCCGCGCGCCGCGGCGGAGACGGTCTCGCAGAGGCCGATGGACGCGAGGTCGCCGTCGCCCTGATAGGTGAAGACGATGTTGTCCGGCAGCGACCGCTTCACACCCGTCGCGACTGCGGGCGCACGTCCATGCGACGCCTCGACCATGTCACAGGTAAAGTAGTCATAGGCCAGTACGGAACAGCCGACCGGCGCAATGCCGATCGTCCGGCCCTCGATGCCGAGCGTGTCGATCGCCTCAGCGACGAGCCGATGGATGATGCCATGCGTGCAGCCGGGGCAGTAGTGGAATACGGCGTCGGTCAGCGCCTTCGGTTTTTCAAATACAACAGCCATCAGTCGTTCCCTCCTTCGTTTGCCTTACGGATCGCGTCCAGCACCTCATCCGGCGACGGGATCATGCCGCCCACGCGGAAGCAAAGGTCGACCGGCTTTTTGCACGCTACCGCCAGCTGCACATCCTCGCGCATCTGGCCCATGTTGAGCTCCACGCAAACGAACCGCTTCACCTGATCAGCGGCCTTGCGCAGCGGTGCCTTCGGGAACGGCCAGAGCGTGATCGGCCGGATCATGCCGGCCTTGATGCCCTGCTTGCGCGCTTCGACGATCGCGTTGCGCGACACGCGCGCGGTAATACCGCAGGACACGATGCAGACCTCGGCGTCCTCCATCATGAACGCTTCCCACATGCACTCATTCTTCTCGATCTCGGCGTATCGCTCGAAGCGCTCGATGTTCAGCCGCTCGAGCTCCGCCGGGCTGAGGTAGAGGGAGTTGACAACGTGATGCTTCCGCTGGCACTTCGTTCCAGTGACGGCCCAATCCTTTTCAGTTGTGTCCGGGTCACGCGCCTCCGGCAGCTGCACGGGCTCCATCATCTGGCCCATCGTGCCGTCAGCCAGCAGCATTGCCGGCATCCGGTATTTTTCCGCAAGGTCAAACGCCTTTCCGGTCAGGTCGGCCATCTCCTGAACCGACGCCGGAGCCAGTACCAGCACATGGAAGTCGCCGTGGCCGGGTCCGCGCGTCGCGAGGAAGTAGTCGGACTGCGATGGCTGAATGCCGCCGAGGCCGGGCCCGCCGCGCTGCACATTGACAATGACTGCGGGCAGATCTGCGCCCGCCAGGTACGAAATGCCCTCGCACTTGAGCGCGATACCGGGGCTGGAGGACGAGGTCATCGCCCGCTTGCCCGTCGCGGCCACGCCGTAAACCATGTTGATGGCCGCGATCTCGCTCTCGGCCTGCAAAAATGTCCCGCCGATCTTCGGCATTTTCTTCGCCATATAGGCCGCGACCTCGGTCTGCGGCGTGATGGGATAGCCCAGATAGTGGCGGCACCCGGCGAGGATCGCGGCCTCCGCGATGGCCTCGTTGCCCTTCATCAATACTTTTTCCTGCATCTTCCCGCCCTCCTTACTTTTCTACCGTAATGACACAGTCGGGACACATCGTCGCGCAGAACGCACAGCCGACGCACTTGTCCGGCTCCGTCAGCTCCACGGGCGCATGTCCCTTTTGATTCAGCCGCGTCTTCGACAGCGCCAGCAGCCCCTTCGGACAGGCGTTCACACACAGGCCGCAGCCCTTGCAGAGTTCTTCCTGAAATATCAGTTTTGCCATCTTGTTCCTCCATTTATCGTAATTGGTAATATAGCTTCTGGATCTCCATCGGGAACAGGTTTGGAATGCTCCCGCGCAGCGCGTCGCAGAGCCGTGCAGCGCAGCAGGTCATCTTGAGCGGCAACCCTGCCCGCGCGGCGACCGCCTCCGCATAGGGCATGCTTGACAGCACATCCACCGCCGCCGTCGCCTGCCCGAGATTTGTATTGTTGACGACTGCCGTGAACGGCAGCCCACAGGCGGCCTCGATTTCCCGCAGTACAAGGATCGTATCCGCTACCGTCCTTGTCAGCGGCCGGGCCCGGTTGATGACGAACAGCATCTCATAATCCCCCTCCGCCCGGATCTCCGGAACATAGCGCCCCAGTGCCAGCGCTCCGCGGTCGTCTCCGCCGATGTCCAGCACGCCGCATTCTCCCCGCTCCGCAATCAGCGCGTAGGTCTCCTTCGGCATGGCCGGAACATCGAGATTCGAATTTGCAAACGGTGAGACGATCAGTCCGATCCCCTCTTTTTTCAGATCTTCTTCTGAATCCTTCGTCCGGAAATAGGGATTTACAATGTCAAGATCGGCCACAGTCACGGCTTCGCCTTTTCGCCGGAGCCACCGCGCATAATTCAGCGCGATATTCGTCTTTCCACTGCCGTAATGTCCGGCAAAAAGCGTTAGGCGTTTGTGTGTCATGGCCGACTCCTCCTTCAGAGCTTGCTTCTGATGATTTTTCCGCTGGTGGTCTTTGGAAGCGCTTCGCGGAATTCCACAATACGGGGATATTTGTACGGCGCAGTATGCGTCTTGACATAGGTCTGAATTTCTTTTTTCAGCGCGTCCGTGCCCTCGGTGCCCTTGACCAGTACGATGCTGGCCTTGACGACCTGCCCGCGGATCTCATCCGGGGCGGCAGACACACCGCATTCGAGCACATACGGCAGCTCCATGATGACATTTTCGATTTCAAACGGTCCAATGCGGTAGCCAGACGATTTAATGACGTCATCCGCACGGCCGACATACCAGTAGAAGCCGTCCTCGTCACGCCAGGCGAGGTCGCCCGTGTGGTAGAAGCCATCGTGCCACGTTTTTGCCGTGACCTCCGGGCTGTTGTAGTATTCGTAGGCAAGTCCGCAGGGAATGCCGTTTTGAATGTTGATGCAGATCTCCCCCGTGTCGCCGGCCTCCGCTTCATGCCCGCTGCTGTCCAGCAGATGCACATCGTAGAGTGGGACAGGCTTGCCCATAGAGCCGATCTTATGGCTGTCGCCAGCCAGATTGCCGATGATGAGCGTCGATTCAGACTGCCCAAAGCCCTCCATGATGCGCATGCCAGTCGCCTTTTCAAATTGGCGGAAGACCTCAGGATTGAGCGCTTCACCAGCGATAGACGCATGCTGAATAGAAGAAAGATCAAATCGGGACAGGTCCTGCTTGATCAGCATGCGGTACATCGTGGGCGGCGCACAGAATGTCGTGATCTGATACTTCGCAAACATCGGCAGAATTTTTTCTGCATCAAAGCGGTCGAAATCATAAACAAACACAGCCGCCTCACACAGCCACTGACCGTAGAGCTTTCCCCAGAGGCTCTTGGCCCAGCCGGTGTCGGAGATGGTCAGGTGCAGCCCGTCCGGGTTGACCTGATGCCAGTATTTTGCAGTGATAAAATGTCCAAGCGGATATTTATAGTTGTGTGCTGCAATTTTCGGGTATCCGGACGTACCGGAGGTAAAGAACATGAGCATTGGCTCGTCGCCGCAGGGCGCGTCGTCCCTGCGCGTATAGCGGCGGGAAAACAGGCCGTATTCCGCATTGAAATCGTGCCAGCCGTCCCGGCTGCTGCCAACCATGATCTTTGTCAACTTCATCCCGGTGTCGGCCTCTGCAATGTCGACATGGTACGCAGTATCGCCGTCTGCCGTGCAGAGAACTGCACTGACGCCCGCTGCCTGGAAGCGGTAAGAGAAATCATGCTCCACAAGCTGATTGGTAGCCGGAATCGCAATGGCGCCGATCTTATGCAGACCCAGAATGGCAAACCAGAACTGGTAATGCCGCTTGAGCACGAGCATCACGCGGTCGCCGCGTCGGATGCCGAGCGAGGTAAAGTAATTGGCGGCCTGGCTGGAAGCATCTTTCATGTCCTTGAATGTGAACCGCCGCTCCGTTCCATCCAGAGCCACATGCAGCATGGCGAGCTTTTCAGGCTTTTCACGGCCCAGCGCATCCACAATGTCAAATGCGAAATTGAAGGATTGCTCATTTTTGAAAGCGATGGACTGCAGTTTCCCGTTTGCATCCTCGGGCGCATCGACGAAGCGGGTGTAAATGCGCGCCTCCGGATCCGGACTCTGCGCCGTCTCGATCATGGCAGCGCGGTCGCCGCCGGCCTCCGGGAGGCTCGGCTCCTGTGGGCGGAGCACGATCGCATAGAACAGGCAATCCTGACCGTCCGCAGCAACCATGCCGTGCGGAATGGAGCTGTCATAGTAGATGCAGTCGCCTTCATGCAGAAGCTCGGTATGTCCGCCGACCTGAACTTTCATACTGCCGCGAATGACAAGATCACATTCCTGCCCGACGTGGCTGGTCAGCTCAATGTCCGAATAGAATGCTTCATCAGAGTATTTGTTTTCAACGAACAGCGGGTCTGCAATGCGGTTCTGAAAGCCGGAGGCCATGTTGTAATAGATCATCTCATGGGCCTGCTCGATCTTCTGTCCATTACCCGCGCGTGTCAGCGTATAGGATCGAAGCTTTGGGCTGCTGCCCTCGATGAGATCTGTAACGTCAACGCCAAAAACCAGCGCGCAGCGGTAGAGAAAAGCGAAGTTGAGGTCGCTCTGCCCGGCCTCACAGCGAAGATATTCTTCTTCGCTCGTGCCTGTTTTCAGCGCCATCGTCTGCGCCGAAAAGCCGGAGATCTCGCGCAGCTCTCGGATGCGTCCCGCCATTTCCTGAATTTTGAAGTCCAGCCCTGTGAGTGTTTTTTTCATGGTGTTACCTCCGTGGATGCAAAAAGCCCGTCTCAAAGAAATGATTCTTTGAGACGGGCTGCATACAGCATACCCGCGGTACCACTCAAATTGCACCTGCCTCACGGCAGATACCACTCATCGACTTCCAACAAAGTCTAAGCACTGACGCAGCTGACGCGGGAGAGGTCTACTTGCCATTACGGGCGTTCTTCTCTCCGGCTCGGGAGCTACAAATTCTGCGCGTCTGTTACCGGTTCACACCATCCACCGGCTCTCTGAAACAGGACTTGCGCGGAACCCTCTCCGTCGTAGCCTTTATTGTTGTTAAGAATCATAACGAAAAAGTATGCAATTGTCAAGAAAAATTTTCGGTGGTTTTCTGTTGTCATCATCCCTGTCTGCCGGAGCTGCATATTGGGGCAAACCAGCGTAACCCAGAGAACACATATTGAGCGTATGCCGGTCCGGTTCAATCGCCGCATCGTCGAAAGATCCCGGTCATCAGAGCTTGCTTCGGATGATCTTGCCGCTGATGGTCTTCGGGAGCTCTTCTTTGAACTCCACAATTCTCGGATACTTATACGGCGCGGTATGCTGCTTGACGTAGTTCTGGATTTCCTTCTTCAGCTCCTCCGTGCCCTCGGTGCCCTTGACGAGCACGATGCTGGCCTTGACAACCTGCCCGCGCACCTCATCCGGCGCGGCGGACACACCGCATTCGAGCACATACGGCAGCTCCATGATGACGTTTTCGATCTCGAACGGCCCGATGCGGTAGCCGGAGGACTTGATGACGTCGTCCGCGCGGCCGACATACCAGTAGAAGCCGTCCTCATCGCGCCAGGCGAGGTCGCCGGTGTGGTACCAGCCGTCGTGCCAGACGGCCTTCGTGCGCTCCTCGTCCTGATAGTAGCCGAGGAACAGCCCGCAGAAGTGCTCTCGTCCCGCGGTATGGATGACGATCTCGCCCGTGTCGCCGTCGGCAGTCGGGGTGCCGTCCTGATTGACAAGGTCGATGCCGTAGCCGGGGATGGGCTTGCCCATCGAGCCGGGCTTGAGCGGCTGGCCGACGAGGTTCGCAATGCCGAGCGTCATCTCCGTCTGGCCGAAGCCCTCGGCGATCTGCAGCCCCGTCGCCTTTTCAAACTGATAATAGACCTCCGGGTTCAGCGCCTCGCCCGCGGTCGTTGCGTGCTGGATGGAACTGAGGTCGAAGCGGGACAGATCCTGCTTGATCAGCATCCGGTACATCGTGGGCGGCGCACAGAACGTCGTGATGTTGTATTTGGCGAACATCGGCAGGATCTTCTCAGCGTCGAACCGATCAAAGTCGTAGACGAACACTGCACCCTCGCACAGCCACTGGCCATACAGCTTGCCCCAGAGCGCCTTGCCCCAGCCGGTCTCGGAGATCGTGAAGTGCAGTCCGCCGGGCTGCACCCAGTGCCAGTACCGGGCCGTGACGTAATGGCCCAGCGCATATTTGTAGCTGTGAACGGCGATCTTCGGATAACCGGTCGTGCCGGACGTGAAGAACATGAGCATCGGATCGTCGCCGCAGGGCGCGTCGTCCTTGCGCGTGTAGCGCCGGGAGAACAGGCCGTATTCCGCGTCAAAGTCGTGCCAGCCCTCGCGCTTGCCGCCGACGAGCACCTTCGTCAGATGCACGCCCGCGTCGGCCTCCGCGATGTCGACCTGATGTGCCGTGTCGCCGTCCGCCGTACAGACGATCGCACTCACGCCCGCCGCCTTGAAGCGATAGGCGAAATCATGCTCCATCAGCTGGTTCGTCGCCGGGATGGCGATCGCGCCCAGCTTATGCAGACCGAGGATCGCAAACCAGAACTGATAGTGCCGCTTGAGCACCAGCATCACGCGGTCGCCGCGCTTCACGCCGAGTGACGTGAAATAGTTCGCCGCCTGACTCGAAGCGTCCTTCATGTCCTTGAACGTGAACCGCCGCTCTGTCATGTCGTTTGCGACATGCACCATCGCGAGCTTGTCCGGCTCACGCCGTGCGAGGCCGTCCACAATATCGAATGCAAAGTTGAACTTGTCCTCGTTGTGGAACTCCAGCCGCTCCAGCGAGCCGTCTTCCTTTTCCACCCCGTGGACAAACTGGTCACAGAGCAGCTGCTGCTCCGGCGTCTCCTCCAACGCCCGTGTCCGCACGGACAGGTCCTGCTCCTTTTCGCTGCTCGCCATGATCATTGCAAGGAATACACAGTCCTGCCCATCCACGGCGATCATGCCGTGCGGCGTGGAGCTCTTGTAGAAGATGCTGTCGCCCTCGTGGAGGACTTCCTCGTGCTCGCCGACACGCACACGGAGCGTCCCCTTCACGACGAGGTCAAATTCCTGTCCGGCATGCGTCGTGGTGTGGATCGGCTGGCTCTGCAGCTCCTTGGAATACTGATAGGTGACCCAATACGGCGTCGCCAGCTTCTGCCGGAACATTGCCGCCATATTCTGAATGGTGATGCCGTCCTCGCTGGCCGTCACCGGACCCATGCCCCGGCGCGTCACCGTGTAGCTCGAGAGCTTGGCGCTCTGGCCTTCGAGCAGATCAGTCAGCTCCACGCCGAACGCCAGCGCGCACTTGTGCATGAACGTAAACGGGAAATCGACCGTGCCCTGCTCATAGCTGTGATACTGCTCGACGCTGACCTCGGTCTTCTCGGCCATCTCCGCTTCGCTGTAGCCGACGATCTCGCGCATCTCGCGGATTCGCTCTGCGATCTCCATCAGCGGGTTGGCAGCCGGCTTCTTGGTTTGCATCATCATAGTGGGTTCCTCCTGTGTTAAACTGTGTAAGTTACTTCGAACGAAAAAACTCGCCTCAAGGATTCCTAAGAATCTTTGAGGCGAGTTTGTGAATCACAATACCCGTGGTACCACTCAAATTGCAGCTCTGAGAACTGCCGCTTCAGGCTCTGACAAGCCCTATCCCGTAACGTGGGCGGACGAGAGGCGTCTACTTGCGAATGGTGTTCGGGCCTCCAGCTCGGAAGTGATAGGTCACAGGAGTTCGTGCTGCCGGTTTGCACCAACCACCGGCTCTCTGAAAGCAGTCCGTCCGACCGTCTTCGTCACAGCTTTTCTTGATTTGAACTTGCCCCAAATTTAACACAGTCTTTGCAGGCTGTCAAGTATAAATTTCACTAATACCGGCTATCGGTGCTTACCGCTTCACCTGCTCGGCGGTCTGCGCCGTGTCGATCCCGGCCGCGCCCTCCAGGCCGAAGCGCTCCGTCGCCTCCTCGCGCATCTTGTATTTCAGGATTTTTCCGGCTGCGTTCATCGGGAATGCGTCGACAAAATCGATGTATTTCGGCACCTTGTGCCGTGCCATGCTGGCCTTGATATAGTCCAGCATCTCCTCTACGGTCACGCTGCCGGGCTCCTTGAGGATGATGCAGGCCATGGCCTCCTCGCCGTATTTCTTGTCCGGCACGCCGATGACCTGTACGTCCTTGACGGCCGGGTGGGTGTAGATGAATTCCTCAATCTCCTTGGGGTAGATGTTCTCGCCGCCGCGGATGATCATGTCCTTCAGCCGCCCGGTGATGCGGTAGCAGCCGTTTTCATCCCGGCAGGCCAGATCGCCGGAGTGCAGCCAGCCCTCCTTGTCGACGGTGGCGGTCGTGGCCTCGGGCATCTTGTAGTAGCCCTTCATGGTGTTGTAGCCGCGCGAGCAGAACTCGCCGTTGACGCCGTCCGGCACTTCCTCGCCGGTCTCGGGGTCGATGATCTTGCACTCGATGTGCGGGAAAGCGTAGCCGACCGTGTTGCACCGCAGATCGAGCGGGTCGCCGCAGGCGCTCATGGTGCTGCCGGGGGCGGATTCGGTCTGGCCGTAGACGCTGACGATGTCGGTCATGTGCATCTCGTCCGGCTGGGCAGCCCGGCGCATGAGCTCCGGCGGGCAGCCGGAACCGGCCATGATACCGGTGCGCATGTAGGAAAAATCGGTCTTTTTGTAGTCCGGATGGTTGAACATGGCGATGAACATCGTCGGCACACCGTTGAAGCAGGTGATGCGCTCCTGATTGATGCAGGCGAGCGAGACCTTGGCCGAGAAATACGGCATCGGGCAGAGCGTCGCGCCGTGCGTCATGCAGGAGGTCATGGAGAGCACCATGCCGAAGCAGTGGAACATCGGCACCTGGATCATCATCCGGTCGGCCGTGGACAGATCCATCCGGTCGCCGATGCATTTGCCGTCGTTGACGACGTTGTAGTGCGTCAGCATGACGCCCTTCGGGAAGCCCGTTGTGCCGGAAGTGTACTGCATGTTGCACACGTCGTCCGGCCGCACGCCCGCGGCCATGCGCAAAATCTGCTCGCGCGGGACCATATTGGCCCGATCCATCGCCTCGTCGAAGGTCAGGCAGCCCGGCATCCGGAAGCCGACGGTGATGACGTTGCGCAGGAACGGCAGCTTGCGGCAGTGCAGGGCGGAGCCGGGCTTTGCGTCGGCCAGCTCCGGGCAGAGGGTCTGGATGATCTCACGGTAGTTCGAGTCCAGACAGTGGTCGATCATGACGAGCGTGTGCGTGTCGGACTGCCGCAGCAGATATTCCGCCTCGTGGATCTTATACGCCGTGTTGACCGTGACGAGCACGGCGCCGATTTTCGTCGCGGCCCAGAAGGTGATGAACCACGCGGGCACGTTCGTGGCCCAGATGGCGACCTTGCTGCCCCGGCGCACGCCGAGCGAGACGAGCGCGCGGGCAAAATCGTCCACGTCGTCGCGGAACTGCGCGTAGGTCCGCGTGTAGTCGAGCGTCGTGTATTTGAACGCGTACTGGTCCGGGAATTCCTCGACCATCCGGTCGAGCACCTGCGGGAAGGTCTCGGAGATGAGGCTGTCTTTCTTCCAGACGAACTTGCCGGTATGCGCGGCGTTGTCGTAGAGCGTCTTTTTCTTGCCGCGCGGGGAATCGAAGCGGTGCATGTAGTTGACGAAATGTGGGAAGATGACCTCCGGGTCGGTCAGGTCGGGCATCCATTCCGGCTTCCACTCGAGCGAGATGAACCCGTCATAGTCGATGGAGGACAGCGCCTGCATCATGCTGCCGACGGGCAGCGTGCCCTCGCCGATGAGGTCATAGCTGCCGTCGTCATCCGAGTCGCGCAGGTGAACGTGGCGGACGTAGGCACCGAGGTTTTTGATGGTCGTGTCGGCGGATTCGCCGTGGTCCCGGTAGGGATGGTGCATATCCCAGAGCGCGCCCAGCTGGTCGCAGGCAAACGCATCGAGCAGCGTGCGCAGCCGGGCCGTGTCGGAAAAGACGCCGCTGGTCTTGAGCAGGATCGTGATCCCCTGCGCCTCGGCGGCGGGGAGGAGCGCTTCGAGTGCGGCGGAGATCCGCGCGTCGTCATCGCGCTGCGCAGTCACGGAGACATACGGACACTGCACGTCGTGCGCCAGCTGCATGAGGGCTGTCACGGTCTCGGTGCAGTCCTCGCCCGCGATGTCGCAGGCGGTATCGAAGCACGGGATGCACAGGCCCTTCTGCCAGAGCTCCCGCGCCGTCGCGGCGGCGGTATAGCGGTGCAGCGGGCCGCCGCGGCCGGTCAGCTCCGGCGTTTTGTGGACGTTATAGAGCTCGACGCCGCCGAAGCGCATGGTCTCGGCCATCTGCACCTGCTGCTCCCAGGGGATCTGCTGCCAGCCGCGTGTGGAAAACGATACATTCATGTGCTGCTTCCTCCTCAGGCGTTCGCCGCTTCTTCGTAGACGATCTTGTTGATGGCGTTGAGATACGCGTGCACGGACGCGCCGATGATATCGGTCGAGATGCCGCGGCCGGAATAGAGCTTGCCGCCGCTGCGGAGCTTGACGACCGACTCGCCCATGGCCTCGCGGCCCTCGGTGACGGCCTGGATCTGGAAATCATCCAGCTCGTAATGGCGGCCGAGGATCGATTCGATGGCCAGGAAGGCCGCGTCGACCGGGCCGTCGCCCAGGCTCACGCCCGAGAGCGTCTGGCCGTTTTTCGTGAGCTTCATCTGCGCCGAAGCGCTGATGGTGTTGCCGGTGTTGATGACGTAGCTTTCGAGCCGGTACGTCGGCGGCACCTGCAGCGCGGCGGAGGCGATGATGGCGTCGAGCTCCTTCTCGCCCACGGTCTGCTTCTTCGCCGCGATGCGGCAGAAGGCCTCGTAGACCTTCGCCCCGTCCTCCTCCGAAAGATCGTAGCCGAGGGCGGCGGCCATCTTCATGACGGCCTCCTGCGTGTCGTGCACGGTCAAAACTGCGCCGGAGGAGGTCTGCACGCCGTTGTCAAACGGCGAGAGCTGGCTGCGGCCCGTCTGACACATCCAGGCGATCTGTGACAGCAGGCGGTTCATCTGCGTGAACTGCAGCGTGCTGACGACGCCGAAGTCCTGGGCTTTGGCCGCCAGCAGCTTCGCCATGTGCGCGAGGTTCGCAGTGTCGACGCAGTAGGCCGCGGCCTTGATCTCGCCGGCCCCGGCGGCGATGGCGCTCACGGCGCACGCGTCCGCCATCGACAGCGCGTCCGAGCAGCTCACGCCGAAGCGCACGTCCTTCGTCTGCGGCACGGCTTCATAGATCCCGCGCACGAAGCTGCCGAACGCGTCCGGCAGCATGCTCCCCGCTGCGTCGCAGACGGTCACGCCGGCCGCACCGGCCGCGATCGCGGTCTGCAGCGCCTCAGCGAGGAAGGCGGGATCGGCGCGCGTGGCGTCGTCCGCGAGGAATTCCACGTCCTCGCAGACCGCCCGCGCCGCCGCGACGGTCTGGCGGATCGCCTCGAGCATGGCGGCGGGCTTTTTGCCCGCGAGGTATTCCATCTGCACGGCGCTGACCGGCGCGGGGACCTGGATGCGCGGGTGCTTCGCCTCCCTGAGCGCGGCCCAGACCAGCGAAACGCTCGCCGGGTCCAGCGCGACCGGCACGCACACGGCGCTCTCCTTCACCGCAGAGGCGACGGATTTGATGAGCAGACTGTCGATCTTCGGGTTTTCGACCGCGTGCAGCTCAATGACGCTCACGCCCAGCCGGTCGAGGAGCTTGGCAAGCTCGATCTTCTCGCGGAACGAGAGCGTATAGCCCGCGGCCTTGCCCGCCTGGCGGATCGTGGTATCTGTCACGGAAATGTGTTTCATCATAGGTTCCTCCTTTTTTCGGAAAACAAAAAGTCCCTGAAGCCAACTGGCTTCAGGGACGAAATAGCTTCGCGGTACCACCCTGCTTATCCCCCGCCTCACGGCGGACGATCACTCTCGGACTCTGACAAGCCCATAGCCGGTAACGAGGCCAAACGGGCCATGCTACTTGTCGCCGTTCGCAGGGCCTACTCGGGAAGCAGACTGACCGCTGTCTTCGGTACCGGCTCACACCAGCCGCCGGTTCTCTGAGACGCTCCAACAGGGCCATAATTCCGTCATCGTATTTCGTGGTTATCAATACTTGCCGCCATTAAAGCACGATTCCCACCGCTTGTCAAGCACACAGTCCAAGATTCGACATTTTCACAAAACCATGCGTCCTCTCCGCACCGCGTCTTTGTGCAATCGGTGCTCTGCGCACCCTTCAACCCAGCCCCGCCCAGCGTTCATGCTCCACGGCATCGGCGGTGGCGTGGGCCACGGCCGCCTCCAGAATAAGCAGGAAATATCACACCTGCGCGTCGCGGTTGTCGTCAAAAATCGGCATTCCGAGCTGAAGATCATCGAGCGACGACAGCGTCCGCCCCAGCAGTCCGTTCAAAATCACCGCCAGCTGCGCGCACGTCACCGCAGCGTCCCAGCGGCGCTGACTGGCACAATGGCCGCCAGCAGCAGTATGATCAGAAACAGGGCAGCGCAGACCTTTTTCAAGGAACATTCCTCTTTGTATACCCCCCTATACTGCATCCTCAGGCCTAGGGTGTAAACCAGCAGACTTTTGAACGAAGAGAAGTCCTTCCGGTTTCCCGGAAGGACTTCCTTTGCTCTGAGCGGTATTTCGTTGTTGTCCTTATGCGTACTCGCCATTTGGCTCAGGCTTTTTTGATATCGTCAAATAGGATTCGTTGTATTTTTGTAAAAAGCATGATAAAATGAAAAATACAGTATGACCGCATCGGCGCATTGCCAGCATTTTCACAAAAACCAGTTTCAGTCCGCAAAATGCAGGGTTTTCCCCTGTTTTCACATAAGATCCACAATGACAGGAGGGCATTTATGAAAGAACTGTTTGAGGCGCTTCTGGCCGCGCTGCGCCGCGGCGAGACGGCGGCGCTCTGCACCATCCTCGGCGCGAGCGGCTCGGCCCCGCGCGGTGCGGGAGCGAAGATGGCGGTCTTCGCCGACGGGAGCACGATTGGGACGGTCGGCGGCGGCGCCGTTGAACTCCGAACCATTGAGATGGCAAAAGAGGCAATTTCCAACAAAAAATCGCTGATGCACGGATTTTCGCTCGCGAAAAACCAGATCGAAGACCTCGGCATGATCTGCGGCGGCAACGTCACAATCTATATTCAGATTCTGAAGCCAGAAAATGCGGATATCATCTCGTTTTTGGAAGAAGTTTGTGAACTTTTTGGAAAAAATGAAAATTCCTGGCTGCTCTACGAGCTGTGCGGCGGTGAGGTTGCGCAGATGGATATTTATACAAAGGCGCGGGGGCTGCAACGGATGGCACTGGACGACGCGGCACTCGCCAAGCTGCTGACGAGCCAGCCGGTCTATCAGGCAGGCGAACCGGCGTATTA
>ERZ835980.2863-NODE-2863-length-14449-cov-5.692372_pt1 | contig 14449 bp, 23 predicted proteins | sample MGYA00519943_ERZ835980 | MGnify/ENA primary metagenome ERZ835980 (study PRJEB31850, sample SAMEA3708791) | human gut metagenome | biome: human gut; feature: human-associated habitat; material: faeces | place: China | collected 2014 ... | reverse complement strand
ACGGACAGGTCTTCGGCGATGCATGGGTCTTCGACAACGGACGGGTCTACGGCAACGGCTGGGTCTACGGCGATGCGAAAGTCTGCGGTGATATGGCAATCCAAAGAACGAGGGATTATCTGACCTTCGGTCCTGCTGGGAGTCGAAACGATATAACCACTTTTGGTAGCGACGCGAACGGGTCCGTCCTGGTCTGTTGTGGTTGCTTCTATGGGACACTGGAGGAATTCGCCATGGCGGTGGAGGAAAAGCACGGCAATGACAAGTTCGGTGAGGAATACCGAGCAGCCATTGAGCTGGCGAAGGTGCGGTTTTTGACGGAGGAAACAAAATGAAACGAAACGACAGACTAATTATCCTGGGGTGTATCTACCTCGGCATCGCGATTGCCTGCTGCATCGCCGGTATGATCGCGCTGGGAAACGACAGGATTGACGCGGGCTTTGTGCTGATGCTGACCATGATCGCTATGGCAATCGTGACAAACTGGGTGCTCAATTGCACCAACGACAAGCGGAAGCCAGTTGCCTGGGGCGAGAGGCTGAAAGCAAGGGAGGATGAAGAATGAACGATGATCTGATCAGCAGAAAAGCGTTCTATGAGGACTTTAGGAATATACCTAGACTTGGAGGCATGGCTATAGTCGAGTCAGAGAATGTTGCGCTTGCTATTGAACGCGCTCCTGCTATTGACGCTGTACCTGTGGTGCGGTGTAAAGATTGTACTTTTAAGGAAAAAGCGGAAGTGAACAGCAATGGTTTTAGGATTTGCCCTGCAAGTGGTATGGAGATCACAGACGATGACTTTTGCAGTTACGGAGATGGAAAGAGAGGATACCTACATGATGACAGCAATTGATATTTTGAAGAAACTGGCTGACCTGGACAAGCAGCTGGAAGCGTCTATGCTCAAGGTGAAAACCAGTCCGGACGAGCCCACCTTTAATAACGGCTTTGTGGTAGCTCTGAACATGGCGCGGAGAGGTATCCATGACATCTTCCTGGAAGTGGATAAAGACAACCGGAAGGCGAAACAGCTACTGAAGGCGATTTTCCAGGAGATGCAGGAGGATGAAAAGTGAAAGCGGCAGATAATCCATGTTATCGCTGCACTCCCGAGACAGGCCGCTCATGGGACTGCCATGCCGGGTGCCCGCGATACGCGGAGTACTGTGTGCGGTTGGAGGCAGCGCGGCAGCAGCGGGAACGCGAACGCCGGGTGGTCAGCGCGATTATCAGCGGGAAGCCGCAGTACGTGAAAGTTGGTCCGTATTGGAAAGCGGCCAGACGCGGCTGCTGAGTATCCATGAGGTGATGCGCAAGATGATAGTCTGTAATCGCGACTGTTTCAACTGCCCCTACCCAGATGTACCAGAGGAGTGCCTATCCCAGCCACTTACATACGCTGAACGCCGCAATCTTGACTGGATCGAAGCGGAGATCATTAACCCCAAAACAGCAGCGCAAAAGAAAAAAGCTGCCCAGAAGAAGGCTTACTACGAGGCTAATAAGGAAAAGTTAGCTGCCCGGCAGAAGGCCATTTCTTTCATCAGAAAACAGAAGGGCATGACACGACGCGACCTGGCTGCGCTGATCGGCGTTTCTCAACCGACAATTGCAGGCTGGGAAATAGGCACCGCCCCAGCAGACTGGAACAAGCTGTGTGCGGTGCTGCCGGAGCTGGAGGAGCACCGGCCATAGCAAAAGCCGCCACCGGAGGGCCTAATCTCCGATGACGGCAAGTAAAAGAAATCATGATTATTATATCGGAGAAGGAGGATTTATGCAAGCGAAAGAAAAATATGAGCAAGAAATGAGAATGGCAAAGTGTACGGTACAGTTGCTTATTGCTTGTTGTGATGACGCATACGATGATACGTTGTTCGAGTCCCTGGAATATCTATTCAGTGCGTATAATGACGCAAAACGAAGCCTACTTAGTTACAAAAAAGAGTACAGAACACAAGAATAAAGGAGTGACATTTCAATGACAACAGTCCATACATCTAAACACATGCCCTGTTACCAGAGAGGTGACGCATACGCAAACACGGTTGCCACCTATATTTCGGCTATAGCTAACAATGAACGAGAATTTACCCTCAATCGAGCGCAAAGAGCGATTGTAAAACAGATGAGGGATGACCTCACCGCACGGGAGCTACAATGCTTGGAACTGTACTATGTTCAGGGTTATGCCTATGTGGAGATCAGTAAATTGCTCCACATCAACGTCTCCACCATCTCCCGCAACATCCAACGGGGCGAGCGCAAGCTCAACCGCACCCTAAACCTGGCCCGGGCCATTCTGGAGCAGGACAGTGTGTGATTGGTGGTGGCTGACAATTGAAGGTATCACATTCAAGAGTATCAACATTTAATAAATGCCCATATCAATATGCGTTGAGGTATCGGAAACGATTTAAAACCATTCCAACCGATGACCCACAAAGCGCGTTGATACTCGGTAGCGCAATGCACACGGGCATAGAAAAAGATACTCAAGCCGCAATCACAGAATACTATGGCTCCTACCCCATAATTTCTGATCTTCACATAGATGAAGCAATCAAACTTGAGTACCTTATTCCAAAAGTCAAGGAGATTTTACCAGACGGAGAGCATGAAGTAAAGATTGAAGATGGAGACTTTACCGGTTACATCGACCTATTGTCCCCTGTGGACGGTACGATTCATTATGACGAGGTCAGATGTATTGATGATTTTGAACCGGACGAGTTTGACATTTATGATTTCAAATATTCTAACAACGTTGATAGCTATCTGCAATCGTCCCAACTCCACCTATACAAGTACTACTTTGAAAAGCTAAATCCTGGTAAACATATCCACAGTCTATTCTTTGTGTTCATCCCCAAAGTACAGATCAGGCGAAAGAAGAAAAATAAAACTAACAAACTGGATGAGACCGATTTTGAGTTCAGACAGAGGATTCTATCAGAACTTGAAGAGAAAAAAGTCCAGATTGTGGAAGTACCATATAACCCGGATAAAGTTATCGAGTTTCTAACCGATACAAAACATCTGTTAGAAGCAGAAAAATTTGATAAAAAACCAATGCGCCTTTGTGATTGGTGCGAGTATCAACTTTATTGTGAGAAAGGACTTGATTATATGATCTTACCTAAAAACGAGCGTAGACCTGTTGAGGCATCCAAAAACAAGAAGATTTGGCTATATGGCCCTCCATTCTCTGGGAAAACCACCCTTACAGACAAATTTCCTAACCCGTTGATTCTTACCACAGATGGCAATATTCACAACGTTACAGCCCCATACATCCATATTAAGGACGATGTAACCATTGAGGGGAGAATGATGAAGCGTACGTTTGCATGGGAGATTTTCAAAGACGTTATCACAGAGCTTGAGAAAAAGCAAAACGACTTTGAAACCATTTCCCTTGACCTTGTGGAAGATACGCGGGAAATGTGCCGCCTGTACATGTATGACAAGCTGGGTATCCAACACGAGAGTGACACCGGATATGGTAAAGGTTGGGACATTATCAAAACGGAATACCTTTCCACTATGCGCAGATTTTTCAATCTGGATTACCCCAACCTGATTATTTGTTCGCATGAAGATGTAGGCAAGTCTCTCACCAAAAAGAACGGCGAACAAATCACACGTATTGCCCCTAACATTCAGGAGGCCATTGCTACTAAGCTGGCTGGCATGGTGGACCTTGTGGCGCGTGTGATCGTGAATAACGATGATAGTCGAGTACTGAGCTTCAAAACTGATTCCGTTATTTTTGGTGGTGGCCGACTGAACGTCAAAGGTAAAGAGATTCCCCTTGATTATGATGAGCTTATGAATGTTTATAAAGAGGTAGACGAGGGTCATGTGAAAAAGAAGGGGGAAAAGCAGAAAGAAGAAAAGCCGGTGGAGTCCATGCCAGAACCGGCTGAGGAAACCGCCACAGGCGATACACCCGTACGCAAGCGCAAGCGTAGAACCGAATAAATTCAAGGAGGATAAATAATATGGCTATTGATTTTTCTAAGTTTGATAAGGAAATGGACCTGGAAGGTCTGGCACAGGACATTAAAGAGGCAGAGGAAAACGGTGGAGGAAACTATAAAGAGGTCCCCCATGGTACATATGAAGTCAAGATTACCAAACTGGAATTGACTGAATCTAAAAAGGGCAATCCCATGGTTACGATTTGGTTTAAGATTCTCAATGGTGAATACAAGGACAGCCTCATTTTTATGAACCAGGTTGTAACCCAGGGCTTCCAGATCAGCATTGTTAAGAGTTTTCTCCGGTCCCTTAAGAGCGGAATTGATATTGAATGGCCCGGCAGCTATGCGGCATTTGCCGACCTGCTCATGGACGTTCACGAAGCGATTGACGGTAAACTGGAATATGCCGTTGAGTATAGTGAAAAGCGAGGTTACAACACTTTCAAGGTTATTGACGTGTTCGAGGTAGAGTAAAAAATGAACTTAGAACAGACAATTATTGACGTGTTGCATGATATTGGAACACCACCTCATTTGAAGGGCTACATGTACGTAACAGAGGCGGTTACCATGGTGCATGAAGATTACAGCCTCATTTACAACGTGTACCGTAACTTATATAGCCAGATTGCGGAGAAGTTTAATACAACGGTGCCTCGCGTGGAACGGTGTATTAGGAGCGTTGTTGATTACACATATGATCATGGGGACCCTGACACTTTGTATAAGTATTTCGGTAACTGTATTGGTAAAAACACATGGAAACCGACTAACAGAGTCTTTATTGCAACCGTAGTACAGTGGGTACGGGTTCGTTGTACTAAATAATCATTAGGGTGGGGAGGTGGGAATCTGATTGAAAGGGGGTAGTATAATGCTTAACTTCTATGATTTTGAGGTGTTTACGTATAACTGGCTAGTTGTAATCATAAACCCGGTTGAAAAGACAAAACGGGTTATCATAGACAACCCGCCTGAGTTGATCGAGTATTACAACGAACATAAAAGTGATATATGGGTTGGATTCAATAGCCGCCACTATGACCAATACATTTTAAAAGCCATTGTATGTGGGTTCAACCCTAAAGAGGTAAACGATTATATTATTGTGAAAAAGCAATCGGGTTGGAAGTTTAGTAATCTGTTCAGGAAAGTTCCGTTAAATAACTTTGACTGTATGCCCAACCCTCCCATCAGCTTGAAAACCCTGGAAGGATTTATGGGTGCAGATATTAAGGAAACGGATGTACCGTTTGATATTGATCGTGAACTAACAGACGAGGAAATAAAACAGACAGTAAAATACTGTACACACGATGTAGAACAGACTATCGAGGTATTTTTACAAAATAAATCTCAATTTAATGCCATGCTTACCCTAGTAAAACAGTTTAAGTTACCACTCTCTTACCTGGGGAAAACCGAGGCCGGCATAACCGCTAAAATTTTGGGGTGTACCTTAAAAGATCGTGGGGACGAATTTAACTTCATTATTGAAGATTACCAGCAGATCAATAAGTACACAGATGTGTTTGAGTGGTTTCAAAACCAACGAACTATGGAACCTGTGAACCCAAAAGAGTTCTATTCTAGGACACTAGAAAGAGAAGTTGCAGGCGTACAACATAAATTCGGCTGGGGTGGTATTCATGGCGCTAGGGAATGCTATCATTTTGAATCCGGTTGTGGCAAACAGTGTTGGCATATAGATGTGACATCGTACTATCCCTCTTATTTGATTGCACACGACCGAATAACCAGATCAGCAGCATACCCCGAGCGGTATTCATGGGCGTACTTCTACCAGATAGACCTAAAGGCTCAAGGGCGTAAATCGGAGCGTTTACCGTATAAGAAACTGCTCAACGCTCTATCTGGTGCCATGAAAGACAAGTACAATCCAGCTTATGACCCGTGCATGAATAACACAATGGTCGTAAATTGTCAACTATCGGCTCTAATGCTAATTGAAATGCTGGAAGAAATACCGGGTTTTGAACTTATCCAGAGTAACACGGATGGACTCATTGTAGCAATCCCAGACACAGACAAGGCATTTAATTTGATGGATGATATTTGTTATGAGTGGGAGTGCCGATGCAGCACCGACAAAGCAAAGATCAAACTTGAATTTGACGAAATTGAGTGGCTATATCAAAAGGATGTAAACAACTACATTTTTAAATTTGGACACTCTAATAAGATCGAGCGAAAAGGTGCCTATGTAAAAGAACTCTCACCGCTAGACTATGATTTACCTATCCTCAATACGACCCTTGTAAATTATTTCGTCTACGGTACGCCAGTTGAACAAACCATAACAGAGTGTAATGATCTGATTGAATTTCAGAAAATTGTGAAACTTTCTAATAAATATGAGTGGGTTGAGTGGAATGGTAGAAGGTACCAAATGAAGTGTTACCGGGTGTTTGCGTCTAAAAGAAAAGGAGACGGAAAAATATGTGCGTGTAGGGTTAAGAGCAAAAAAACCGAAATTAAAAAATTTGGGAATACACCTGATAATTGTTTTTTCATCAACGATGATGTGACACATGCAAAGGTGCCGCCTGAGTTAGATAAAGGATGGTATATAGACCTTGCTAAAAAACGACTGTCACAGTTTGGAGTGATATAAATTTGTCATTATTTAGAGGGTATGTACCGACAAAAAAGAAAAAATGCCTCATGCCGTTTAAGGGAGTAGAAAAACTATTAGCCCTAGAAGCCGTCTCCACGTTACCTGGGTATGCTGGAATCCTGGCAGATGATACAATCATGATTGACGTTGACGACTGGGAAATTAGTGAAATGTTAATGCAGATTGTAGAAGATTTACAGCTACGATGTCGGGTTTATGAGACTTCCAGAGGAAAGCACTTTTTATTCAAAAATCATACCGTACAAAAATGCGGCACCCACACACGGTTAGCAATCGGCGTTAAGGCTGATATTAAGGTTGGCCCTAACTCGTACAGTGTCTTGAAGTACGAAAATGAAGATAGGGGTATTATTTATGACATTTTTGAAGATGAAGAATACCAGGAAATTCCCAAATGGTTAACACCGGTTAAATCCGTAGTTGATTTTGCAAATATGGAAGATGGGGACGGTAGAAATCAAGCGTTGTTTAACTACATCTTAACCTTGCAATCCCTTGACTTTTCCATTGATGAAGCTAGGCAAACGATTAGGATTATTAACGAGTATGTTCTAAAGTCTCCGCTACCGAACTCAGAACTTGAAACGATCTTACGTGATGATTCATTTAAAAAACCTGTGTTTTTTAAGGATAAAACATTCTTGTTTGATAAGTTTGCCACATTCTTAAAAAACAATCTCCATATTATCAAGATCAACGGACAATTACACATTTACCATGACGGGGTTTATGTCTCTGGTTATGACAAAATCGAATCGGAAATGATTAGGTTAATCCCAAACCTGAGTAAAGCGAAACGGTCGGAAGTATTAGCCTATTTGGAATTGTTGGTAGTGGACAATGAGAAAACAAGCAGCGCCAATTATATCGCTTTCCAAAATGGTATATACGATCTTGATACCGGGGAGCTTAATACATTCTCACCGGAAATCATACTTACAAACAAGATTAACTTTGATTATAATCCGTCTGCCTATTCAGAGATTGCAGATAGAACACTGGACAAATTGGCTTGCCACGATGCCAAAGTGAGAGTGTTACTAGAGGAAGTAATAGGTTATTGCTTTTATCGACGGAACGAGCTACGAAAATCATTTGTTTTGGTCGGTGATAAAGCGAACGGTAAATCAACATACCTTGACATGATTAAAACCTTGTTGGGTGATGAAAATATTTGTTCACTTGATTTGAAAGAGCTGGGGGAACGCTTTAAGACTGCTGAACTGTTTGGGAAATTGGCGAATATCGGTGATGATATTGGTGATGATTTTATTTCTAATCCAGCCATATTTAAAAAACTGGTTTCCGGTGACCCTATCAACGTGGAGCGCAAGGGGCAAGACCCGTTTGACTTTACCAATTATTCTAAACTGTTATTCTCTGCCAATAATATTCCACGGATTAAGGACAAGTCTGGGGCTGTACTTAGTAGATTAGTCATCATCCCGTTTGACGCTACATTTTCCAAAAAGGACCCGGATTATGACCCGTACATTAAATACAAGTTGCGACAACCTGAGTGCATGGAGTATTTAATTAATGTTGGATTAAATGGCCTAAAGAGAGTATTGGCGGACAGCTCATTCACTGAATCTGAGAGGGTGCAGAAAGAACTAAAAGAGTATGAAGAGGAAAATAACCCTATAGTCATGTTCTTTGGGGAAATTGATGAATCAGATATAGAAAACGAGTTCACGGCGGAAGTGTATATGCAGTATCAAGAATTTTGTATTACTAACGGATTCACACCGATGTCACGCATTGGATTTTCTAAGTTGGTTAAAAAACATTTTCACGTTGAAATCGTGGAAAAGAGAATCAAGAATAAAAAATATAGAATCTTTGTAAAGAAGTGATTGAATGTCAAAGATGGTAACTATTTACCATGGGCATTTTCAAGTACAGGTCAATCCTAGCAAGTTATATCTCTTGAAAATCCCACAATTAAAGAAACTATTCAAAATGCTAGGGAACCCGCAAGAGTTGGGCAGAAACCATGAATCAAGGGCAACTATTCACTGCATGTTATTACAGCAACAAGTGCTTGCAAAAACTGATTTTAACAAGGCTAATCAAGAACTTGCTCAAGATCAAGAAAACAAGGAACTGAGAAGGGAGGTTAACCGAGCAAGGCAAGCTTATGAACGTGCCCGCAAAATCACGATCTACATGAGGGAGTACGCATATGAAGGTCAAACTTCTTAACTATGGGACTGAAAACATGCCCCTAAGAGCACATGAGAATGACGCAGGCGCGGACATATTCTCCCAGGGAACATACCGTATTGGTCCGCATACCTCCGGTAAAATCCCGCTTGGTTTTGGGTTGGAGATTCCAGATGGCTTCATGGACCTTATTCTTCCCAGGAGTTCGCTTGCGTCCATTGGTTTAGTATGTGAGCATCCTCCTATTGATTCCGGTTACAGGGGCGAAATTCACGCCATTATCCGAAACACAACGAATAGGGGGATTAGCATTACTAAGGGAAAACGTATCGGGCAACTTGTTATTGCTGACTTCATTACGGATGATTTTGAGCAGCGCGGAGCGAACGGTTTTGGCAGTACGGGAAAGTGAGGTTAAGGGTATGAGTGCAATATGCAATGCGTGTAAGTATGAAATGCGGACGCCGATTGAATTACCGTGTAGCGTTTGTAAAGATCACCATCAATTTGTGAAAAAACAAGATGCGGGAGAAACCGATAAAACCCAGAGGCATAAGGAAATCTGTAAAGAAATTCATAATACTTACGAGAGAAAGAATCATGATTACGGCGATTCGTTCGGACAATCCTTCCGTGATTATGGCCCTCTGGCTGGCCTGATTCGCATGGAAGATAAATTCAACCGCCTAAAAACGCTGGTGGGAGGTATAGAACCGCAAGTTAGTGACGAGTCGATTAGGGACACACTCAAGGACCTGGCTAATTATGCCATTATGACGTTACTGGAAATGGAGGGGTGAAGAATGAAAAATGAAATCCAGGGTATAAAATTCATGCTTTCAGAAGGAGAATTATTTGCCCAACTTGCCGAAGAGGCAAGCGAACTTGCCAAAGCAGCACTAAAATTACGCCGCGTGCTTGATAAGACCAACCCCACACCCGTTTCACTAGGAGAGGCGCAAGATAATATGGTTGAGGAAATCGCAGACGTTCTACTCTGTCTCCACGTCATGGGGTATGATCCTGATTCTACCAAATATCTATTTATGATGCAAGATAAAGCAGAACAATGGGTAAAACGGCTTGAAGACGCACGGAAAGGTAATCAAGATCATGGAAGAAACTAATGCAAATAATCTAAAGTGCCCGTGGCAGGTGGTTGAGACGACTGTAAAAAATAGTAATGGCTCTGGGACTTATACGAAGAGTGAAAAGACCGTGGTATTTGGAGACTGTATCATGGAGCAATGCCCTTTTTGGGGGTTGACGTCTGGATATGATACTTTTTGCAGGGGGGTAAATTTATGATTAGGATTGAAAAAACTGAGGTAGTAGGCTGGGGGGCTGCAATTCGAGGAATGAGAAATCCAATGAATTCATGGGATAAAAGTGACAGTCTTTGGAATGGAGAATTTAATTTTTTCGATGGTAACCCAAATTGGGAAATTGGTCCCAATGACCTCAACTTAATGATGCGACTTGCTACAGGTGGTCCGGTTCATGCGAAGTACAGACGGATGATTACGGTTTACTGTGATATTACTGCTCCGTTGTATTGGTGGAAGGAGTTCGATACATATAAGGTAGGTACGGTTGCGAACTCTTGTTCAACAATGCATAAGATTCATGCTAAAGAGTTTACGCTGGAGGATTTCTCGCATGAACATCTTTTTGAGGGAGACGATTGGGAATTTGCACCCATTACAGTTCTCGTCGGCACTATTATTGAACTTAACAAGTGGCGTGAGAGGTATTTAGATACCAAAGATAAAGAATATTGGTGGCAGATGATTCAGCTCCTTCCAAGCTCTTACAATCAGAAACGCACAATTATGTTCAACTATGAAGTGCTGTCGCACATGTACAACGACCGCAAAAATCATAAACTTGACGAGTGGCACGAGTTTTGCGATTGGGTTGAAATCCTTCCCTACAGTGAAATTATCACCGGACCATTTGAGGCTTACCATGGGCAAGAAGAAAGTTAATCCACGCCGTAGACCTGCGACTATGGCCGATGTTGATCGGGCAAAAGCAGAAGCAACCGCAGCATCCGTAGGCTTTATGAGTGCAGTAGTGTTTACGGTACTCCATGATAAAGAGGGTTATGAGGCACCGGAGTTGCGTAGGGTAATCAGGGAAATTAGCAATCTAAGCGAAAGTTTGTCAGAAGGTTATGTGAGTGTTAATGATTTACTTAGCACCTTGTTAAAAGAAACCGGTGTTAACGTAATAGAAGAAATATGATAAAAAAACTAATATATTTTAGTTAACGGAGGTAATTAAGTTGTCGAAAACAAAATACTACTTCTTTGATACCGCAGACCGATTGGAAGAACTCATTATTGAAAATGGTACGAAATATCGCGATTTAGAGAAATTAACGGGGTATAAGCGTAACGCTATTATGGCATGGAAGTATGGTTACAGTGTTCCGAATGCTAGAGTTATTAAGTTGTTAGCGGAATATTTCAATGTTAGCGCTGATTATCTAGTTGGGCTTACGAATAAACGTTCTAGCAAGTGAAAACAAATGTTCTGGTACAAACAATCGGTTATTTTGAAAGTTTCCTAGCACTATGCAAAATAGTCTTGTATAGTCCCGGATAATCCCGTAAGAAAAAAAGCCTATACGGGACTGAAATCTAATTAAAATGTTATCAAAATACTGTACTTTGATACTATATCACGTTTGATTTATTGGAAAATGTTACATGCAGTCCCGTGTCTCGTATAAACCCTCATTTTCTTATATAAGAAAATCAATATTGAAATTTTTCTTACCTCTGTAAAAAAAGAGAATATATATAATAAATATGGGACGCGGGATTGCGGGATTTCGAATAATTTCGAAGAATAATCGTTAAAAATGAATAACAAATCTGAAATTTGATAACTTTTTATGTAAAAATGAGTCCCGTATATGCGGGACTGAGGCGGTCAAAATGGTACTAATTTGCATTATCCATAGAAATATTGTAGTTGAAAGGGCAAAAGATTGAGGACTTATGCGGGACTGTTCAATTTTTCGTGCCGGGAGGGTTTAGACAATGAGTGAAACCGATGTCAAACAGATCATTAGCGAGACCGTATCAGAGGCGGTGGTTAAACTCAAGCGCCTGGGGCTTATGAACGAGGGTAAATTAAGCGCCTACCGGAAGACCGAAGAGGTGTTGCAAAACTATCCAAAGTGGAAACAGGTAGAGGGAGGTCTAACCCAAAAACTGGTAAAGATTTTGGACGGGGAACTGGAACGCCTGCGGAATGACCCGTATTTTGAAATTATCCCGATGATTTATTTTGAGGACAAGACCAGGGAGGATGTGGCAGAATACTTTGACGTGAACGAACGCACGGTGACTAGGAACAAGCGTAGGTTGGTTAACGAATTACGGGTAATTCTCTTTAGCGACGATGTTATTACGGAACTGTTTTTGTGAAATGGGGATGAGAGGGAATTAAATTCGTTTTGAGCGATTTTTAGGGTTTGAGAATGAAACTACATATCTTAAAACAAAAAACCGCTTAGAGAGCGTTTAAATGATTTTATGGGATTGAGCACCGTGGAGATATGGTGCTCTTTCTCGTGTGTCCCTTTTGGTGCCTTTTTCATGTCCCTTTCGGTACCTGTACTTTGAGGGTCAAAGAGATATAATTAAGCTATACTAATATAGTTTCTCTGATGATTGGGGGAGCAATTTGGAAAGCTGGACTTTGAGCCTATCCGGTGTAGTTTTCTTTTGCGGATTGATTAGTGCTGTTTGGGGAGTATGGAAAATCATTAAAGAATTAAAGAAGCCATCAACCGACCTAAAAATTAAAATGGAAGAGCACGAAAGAAAATTACAGCGAGATAAAGATAGACTGGATGAAATAGAAGAATACCAGAAAGTAATTTGCAAGAGTTTGTTGTCAATGGTCGATCATGAAATAACCGGAAACGGTATTGAAAAGCTAAAAACGACAAAAACAGAGTTGCAAAATTTTTTGATTGACAGATGATTAAAAAAGCGGTGATTATTTGGCTGGAAAAGGCGGACGGAAAAATAAATATGAAACGCATGTGAAGCCGTACCTTAATAAGATTGTTGAAATGTGCCAGACCATGACAGAGGAACAGATTGCTACAACACTGGGTGTTGGTCGTAGTACATTTTGCGAATATAAGAACAAATATAAGGAGTTGGCGGATGCTCTTAAAAATGGACACCAATGTTTGGTAAATGATTTGAGATCATCCCTTATCAGAAAAGCTAGAGGCTACGAATACACGGAAACGAAAGTTGTAACCGAAAAAGTCAAGTGGCCGGATGATTTATACAATGCACTCCTTGCCGCTGGGTTCACACCGGAGGAAATTGCACGGTCTGAGAAGGTCAGAACCGAGGTACATCATAAACATATGGCACCGGATGTGGCAGCTATTAACCTTGCGTTAAAGAACTATGATAAGGGTAATTGGTGGAATGACCCAGCGGCGTATGACTTGAAGCGTGAAGAGCTTGAGTTAAAGAAGAAGCAGGTTGGGCAAAACAATTGGTAATTGGGGGCAGTTAGTATATGGCGGTTTATGGTATTCAAGATAATAAATGCAGGGCAGAAGTTTATTCCAAAGATGATGTTTACTCAAAGGATGAGGTTTATTCAAAGGGTGACTTTCTCATTATTGAAAAATCTGCGAGTTGTACGGCTAACGCCAAGAATGTAATCAACATCAATGCCTATACGGAATATGGCATCCTTAATCTTGACAACTATATTCTGGTATCTTTTGATGCGTCTTTTACCGGCTACACACAGTTTTTACCTGATAATGTCGAAGTTAATTATAGCGGTAATGTAATACAAACAATTTTTACTCCTGATTCCTCCAACACATATAAACTGAGATTTGTATTTTTAAAGATCAAATGATTTACACACTTAATAACTTCTACCAGTCTAAAGCGTGGCGAGCATTATTGGAAGTCATTAAGATGGAGCGCGTTAATGATCAAGGTGAGATTATATGCGCCCATTGTGGTGAGCCTATCACCAGGAAGTATGATTGTATTGGGCACCATGTAGTACCACTGAATGAACGCAATGTCAATGATGCTGCTGTCAGTCTTAATCCTGACAATGTAGTACTGGTCCACCATGTATGTCACAATCGCATACACAATAAGCTAGGTCACATTGTCAGGCAAGTGTATCTAGTGTGGGGAAGTCCATTAGCTGGCAAGAGTAGCTATGTGCATGAGGTCGCAGAGTACGGGGATTTAATCATTGACATTGATAACATATGGCAATGTGTATCTGGTCAACAGAGATATGTTAAGCCGGACAGACTGAAGCCCGTTGTGTTTGGGATTCGTGATACCTTGCTTGATATGGTTCGTCATCGTTGTGGTACATGGCGTAATGCTTATGTTATCGGTGGTTATCCATTGGTTAATGAAAGAGAACGATTGATTAAGAGGTTGGGTGCTCGTGATGTATACATTTCTGCAAGTTATGAGGAATGTCTTGCAAGATTGAAGTGTTGTAAAGATGGGCGAAATGTACGTGAGTGGAAGTCTTTTCTTGATGATTGGTGGAAAAAGTCAAAGATAGGCCCCCCACCTTCTCCCTGAGAAAATTTTGGGGGAAAC
>ERZ835980.2862-NODE-2862-length-14450-cov-3.678430_pt1 | contig 14450 bp, 17 predicted proteins | sample MGYA00519943_ERZ835980 | MGnify/ENA primary metagenome ERZ835980 (study PRJEB31850, sample SAMEA3708791) | human gut metagenome | biome: human gut; feature: human-associated habitat; material: faeces | place: China | collected 2014 ... | reverse complement strand
AAAATTATTCAATTTTATCAACTAATGGGACAATATAAAAATAATAAAGTTAGTAAGCAAAAGATAAAAGAAGCTTATTTAGAATATAAAAATATTATAAATAATTTATCTTTGGAAAAACGCTATAATGAAAATTTTTATCAAAAAACCGGCATTTCAATATATCAGACAATAAAGTCTATTGAATAGCATCATGGTTTTGTCTAATTCCTAAATAGTTTTCAATGCGGGTGACGCGTTTATATCGTTTATTTGCCTTTTTAATTCGTCAATTTCAGTGTCCAGTATATTCATATCATAGTTAGTGAGCTGTGGTTGACCTTGTTGATATGGCATTTGAGGTTGGTAATAGTTAGGATATGGATATCCATAGTTTGCTTGGCGATTGTTGTTATTTTTTTTCAAAAAATTAAACATTTCAATTCTCCTTTCAATTTATCATATGTAAAAAATAAACTTTTGTCACAAAATGTTATTTTTATAATAAATTAAAAGTAGGAGGGATAAACTATGGCTAGTCGAATGGATGAATTTAGAACCTTTCTTACAAAATATCCAGGAATAGTAGAAGATGTAAAAAACGGCAATCATAGTTGGCAACAAATGTATGAAAACTGGGTAGTACTTGGTGAAAATGATGCTTCATGGCAAAAGTATCAAACGGCGCCTGTATTAAAAGAAACCGAACAAAAAGCAAAAAGCAACACGATTGAAGAATTGTTATCATCTACTAGTTTAAAAAACGTTGTAAATTATGTAAAAAAAATTGACCCAGATTCAATTAGTAAAACACTAAACACGGTTCAAAAAGTATTGCAGATTACCCAAAGCTTTGGGGGAAGACCTACCGGAATATATAATAACAATTACAACAGCTGGTGGGATTAATGTTACAAACGGTTTTAGATAAAATATATAGTAATGATGTATATTTAAATTATTTGCGTTATAATCCAAGATGGTATGTTACTTTAAATGAAAATCCTGCCAGTATTAATGATTTTGAAAAAGAAGTAAAAATAAATCTAAAAATGACCACATCTGATAAAATTGAAAATCTACGTAAGCAAATTGATTTTATTAATGGAATGTTAAAATATTTAAATAGTTAATGTGTCAAGTGTTTTTGCTTGACACATTTAATAAAATATGCTAAAATATCTAGGTAAATAAATTTGGAGGCAAATATTATGGTAAGATTAAGATCACAAAGATATGGTTCTAAAAAGAGTCCCTTCTATCGTATTGTAGCAACAGATTCACGCAATCCACGTGATGGACGATTTATTGAAGTTGTAGGTACATATGACCCACTAACTAATCCAGCTACAGTTAAACTTGATGAAGAAAAAGTAATGAAATGGTTAAGTTTAGGCGCAAAACCTACTGATACTGTAAAATCTTTATTGTCAAAAGAAGGTCTACTTGCTAAATTTTTAGAAAACCAAACAAAAGGTGAATAGGTGTAGATAATGGCTGAAGTTAATTACGAAAACTTAGTAATAGAATTAATTAAGCCACTTGTAACACATCCTGGTGATGTAAAAGCGACTAGTTCTACAGAAGATGATAAAGTTTTGGTTAAAGTAAAAGTTAATCAAGATGACTTAGGAAGAGTTATTGGCAAGAAAGGACGAGTTGCAAGTGCAATTAGAACACTTGCTCATGCGGTAGCAATTCGCCAAAAGCAAAATGTGGATATAGAATTTAGTGCAGACGAAGAAAGTTCCAACTAAGTTGGGACTTTTTATTTGCAAAAAATCAAAAATTTAGGTATTATATGTATATAATAAAATTAAATAGGAGGTAATGATGTGAATGATGTTAGAAACTATCAAATTTTAAAAATTAGTGGTAACAAGAATTTCAAAAGAATTATAAATGAAATTAAAAAAATCGATTATATTACCTCTGCTAGTATAGAAAATAATAAATATGTATTACATTTAGAATATTCAACTGACGTTATAAAAAATGAAGAAGATATAAAAAAACTTGAAGAAGACGTAACAAAAGCAATTCGGGAATATGAGAAAAAAGCGCAAATAATAAAAGTTGAAACAATTGAAAAATATCGTAAAGTTTTATATTTAAATGGATTAGATTGTGCCCATTGTGCAATGAGAGTTGAAACGATTGCTAAAAGAACAATTAATCACGAACAAATTATTGTAGACTTTCCAACTGGTAGATTTATCATTGAAACATATGATCCAAGCGTCTTAGAAACTTTGGTTGCGGATGTAACAAAAATCGCAAAAACAGTTGATGATAGAATAACTGTAGCTGAAGTAGAACAAACCAAAAGACGAGACTTTGATAATGCTAAAAAGATGAAGCCTAGCCAAACAATACTGTTTATTTTAGGAATAATCTTAACAATTATATTTTATATTATTAATCATAAATATGCTAATTTTCCTAAAATTTTATATGTTATACCATATTTAATGATAGGTTACCCAGTAGTATGGCGATTTTTAAAGAATTTATTTAAAGGTCAATTATTAGATGAAACTTTCTTGATGACTATTGCAAGTATTGGTGCTTTCCCAACTGGTCATGAAGTAGAAGCAATTGTAGTTGTTTTACTTTATCAAATTGGTGAAATTCTCCAAAATAGGGCTGTAAATCACTCTAGAAAATCAATATTAAATCTACTAAATTTTGAAGTTAAAACCGCAAAAATAAAATTAGATTTAGAAATAACGGAAGTAAATGTTGAAAGTCTTTTACCAGGCGATATAATGATTGTTAGTAAAGGGGAAATGGTTCCAGCAGACGGAGTAATTGTTAGCGGCAAAACCAATATAGATACTAAGAATTTAACTGGTGAAAGTTTATTAAGATCTGTAGATGTAGGCGAAACTATTTTAAGTGGTAGTATAAATATGGGGCAAATGATTGAAGTAAAAGTATTGCGACCATACCGTGATTCAATGATTTCCAAAATTATGGATTTAGTAGAAAATGCCGCAAGCAACAAAGGAAAAACAGAAACTTTCATATCACAATTCGCAAGATATTTTACACCATTTATTGTTCTATTTGCTTTAATAATTGCAACATGTGGCATAATCTTAGATAGTGCTAACTGGAAAGAATGGATTTATACTGCGATGGAGCTTTTGGTAATTTCTTGTCCTTGTGCCTTAGTAATATCTGTACCATTATGTTATTTTTCAACAATTGGTGTTGCAAGTCGACAAGGTATATTAGTAAAAGGTAGCAACTATATTGAAGCTTTAAGTAATGTTGAAAATATGGTGTTTGATAAAACTGGTACACTTACTAAAGGTTTATTTTCTATTTCTAAAGTTGTCCCTGTGGCACCTGATATTACTGAAGAAGCTTTATTAAATTTAGTAATATATGCGGAATACTATTCAACCCATCCAATTGGAATTTCAGTAGTTGATGCATATGGAAGAGAAAATATCTTTTCAGAAATTATTTCTGATTTTACAGCTGTAACAGGTGGGTCTAAAGCCACAATTAATGGTAATAAGATATTAGTTGGTAATTATAAACTTATGCATGCTAATAAAATTGAAATACCTGATGTTGAAACTAGTAACTTGGTAATACATGTTGTGAAGAATAAAATATATCAAGGATATGTAGAGATTGGCGACATCATAAAGGAAGAAGCCAAAGAAACTATTGAAAAGTTGCATAAGCAAAAAATTGAAAAATGCTATATGTTAACGGGAGACTCAAGAACTATTGCGGAAAACGTGGCGAAAGAAATAGGTATTGATGAAACTCATTCAGAACTATTGCCACATCAAAAAGTTGAATTTGTGGAAAAATTAAAGAAAAATTCAAAAGGGAAAACCGTATTTATTGGTGATGGTATCAATGATGCGCCAGTAATAGCAAGCGCTGATGTTGGTATTGCAATGGGTGAAGCTGGTAGTGATGCAACCATTGCGATTGCTGACATAGTTATAATGGGAGATAATCTAACTAAATTAAATGATTTAATAACCTTATCAAAAAAATCAAAGCGAAAAGTTTTACAAAATATCATATTTTGTTTATCAATTAAAGCAATTGTTATGCTCGCCGCAATCGTGTTAGCCGCGTTCAATAGGGTTATGAACACAACATATGAGTTCCCATTATTTATTGCAATATTTGCCGATGTAGGTGTTTCATTAATTGCAATACTTAATTCATTATTGCTTTTACGTAGTAAAAAGAGTAAAGAAATGTTTAATAAAAAAGGTGAAATAAAAAATGAATAAGCAAGAATTAATCTATATTGGAGAAATAATTGGTACTTTTGGTATTAAAGGAGAATTAAAGGTATTTTCTGAAAGTGATTTTATCGACTATCGCTTTAGAAAAGGAGCTTTAGTAAAAATCGTTTCCAAAAAAGAAAAATTAGAAGTTGAAATAACTTCCATGCGTATTCATAAAAATAATGTATTAATTACGATTAATAATTGGAATGATATTAATTTGGTAGAAAAATATGTTGGTTCAAAAGTTTATGCTGATGCTGCAGATGAACCACCTCTCTTAGAAGAAGAATATGAGGCTGATGCGCTTATTGGCCTAGAAGTATTAGATGAAAAAAACAATAATATTGGAGTTGTTAAAGATTTCATTGAAGTACCTCAAGGTTATATTATGGAGATTGATGATGGCAAACAAGGAATATTAATTCCATTCGTTGACGAATTTATTATTGATGTTAACGATGAAAACATTGTTGTAAAGGTGCTAGAAAAATGTCAGTAAGATTTGATATATTAACGCTTTTTCCAGAAATGATTGAAGGTATGCTAAATCAATCTATTTTAAAAAGAGCAATAGAAAAAAAGATAATTGAAGTAAACATAATTAATTTTAGAGATTTTTCAACCAATAAACATTCAACAGTTGATGACTATGCATATGGTGGTGGAGCTGGTATGTTAATAAGTGTTGAGCCTATTCATCTAGCAATGAAAACTATTCCCAATATAGACAAAGCATACAAGATTTTAACATCACCAAGTGGCAATGTATATAATCAAAACAAGGCTGAAAAACTATCAAAACTTGATCATATTGTAATTGTTTGTGGTCACTATGAAGGTATTGATAATAGAATTCTAGATTATATTGATGAAGAAATTTCCATTGGCGATTATGTACTAACTGGAGGAGAAATCCCTGCTTGTGCAATTATTGATTCTATCGCTAGATTAGTTCCCGGTGTAATAAGTGATGAATCAATTGTTGGCGAATCGTTTACTATGGGGTTATTAGAATATCCACAGTATACAAGACCATATGAATATGATGGAAAAAAGGTGCCTGACGTGCTTGTTTCTGGTCATCATGCCAATATAAAAAAATGGCAAAGATACCAATCTTTGAAGAAAACCTATGAGGTTAGACCAGAATTATTAGGAAATATTGCTTTAACAAATGAAGACATAAAAATGTTAGAGGAAATAAAAAATGAAAAAAATTAACTTATTTCTGCTAACTGGCATTGTCTTTCTTAGTTCATGTGTTGTAAAAAAAATAAAGGTTTATGAAGAAAACCAAGCGATTAAATTCTTAGATGAAACCCAAAAATACACATCAACTACTAGAGATGATTATGTACTACTTGATTTAAGAGATTTAAATAATTCATTCGCAAAAGAACATTTTGTAGGTTTTATCAATTATGATATTAATAATGGCTCTTTCGAAGAACTAATGCAAAAGTTAATTATTGCGAATAAACAAGATACTATTTTTATTATTGATGAAAAGGGTAAAGACGTTATAAAGGTTGCAGAATACTTAAAAAAATGTGGATATAAAAAAATAATTATATATCTAGGTGGATACGAAAATCTACGAAAGAATAACTCCAATTACTTTACTACTAGAAGTGGTATTGAAGATTGTGACTGTTAGAAAGGAATGGAAATGAAAAAAATAATTAGATGTTGTTTATTTTTACTAATAACAATAGCATTGTTTGGTTGTGTAACAACTGAAAAAAAAGTTAGTAAAATAAGCTATTATGTTGAAGGCAGTGTCAATATTACTTTGTCACCAAATACTTATGAAGAAGGAAAGGGATTAGTATTACCAATTCCAAACTTGAAAAGTTACGAAATCTTTGATGGTTGGTATGAAGATAGGACATACAAAGGCGATAAAGTAACGAAAATTACTAAGGAAGACACAGGTGATAAAGTTTATTACGGAAGAATATTATCAAAGCTTAATGCAGACATTGATTTTAATAAAAATAATTATCGTTACACAATTTCTTCAAAATCTAATGGAGAAGTAACGAGTACTACATACAGTTACAATCAAGGAAATATTGCGGTAGAAATAGCTGATGAAACACAATATTTAGCTAAAGTAAATAATCAATATCGTTATATTTTTAAGCAAAATAATAGTTGGTACTATATTCCTGAAACTACTGAAGGTTTTGAATACTACATTGCATATTTTGAAATTTTAAAATTAAATAGTTTAAGTAACGAAAAATTTAATCTTAATGAAGCTGGATATTATGAACCTCAAGAAGAAAACTTACAAACTGTCTGTAAAGCCTTTGTTGGAGATTATGAAGATGAAGTTTTTAGTGAATGCAAAGTATATGTTGAATCAAATTTAATAACTAAAGTAACACTTAAATCAATTTATACTTACAATAATGAAAGCCATGATTATGAATATGAGGTTACAATCTCTGATTATGATAAAGCGAGTTTTAACATACCTAGTGCAAAACTATACGAAGATGAAAGTAAAACAACCATTGGCGATGTGTATAAATTAGCAGATGGTACTACTGATGTTACAGTTAGTGGTGTTATCACTGGTATTTATGGTAATAACTTTTATATTAGTGATGGTCAAAATGGTCTATTAGTATATTGTGGAAATAATACTTCATTTGCTTCACAAATAATTTTGGGTAATATTGTTACAGTAACAGGTACAGTACAAATATATAAAACAATTCATCAATTATCTAATATTGAAAACGTTGAAACTTCAAGTGACGAATATCAATTAAATGAAATAGTATTGACTAGTTTATCACAAGATAATTTAAAAAACTATATTAGTCAACCTGTTAATGTATACAATGCAACAATAAAAACATTACCTACAAGTTATCCAACAACTGACTCTGATGTGTCATTTAAAATAGCAGTAAATAATGTAGAATCAATTGTATTTATTTCTAAACACTTAGATCAGGCAAGTAAAGAAAAAATATTTAGTATCCTTAAAAATGCAATTGTTGGTGATACTATTGATTTAACTGGTTTACATGTAAGTTACTATAATCAATATCAACTTGCAATAACAAATGCGGCAAACATTGAAGATTCTTATCATCAAGGTGATCCAGTAGTTATAAAATATTTAAGCGTTGAACCAAGTCAATTAATCATCGCTTGTGGTACACAATTAGATGATGCTCTTAAAGAAAATAAGGTAAAAGTAATTGCAACTTATAATAATAAAGACACAAAACAATTAGCATATGGTGAATATCAAGTTAGTGGCTCAATTGATACTAATACAGTAGGAAGTTATACTATTACAATTAGTTACAACGGAGTTAAAACTACATTAACTGTTGTTGTTAATGCGGCAGCTAGAGATACTTTTAAAGCTAATGTTGATCACTGCTTATTAGAAGATGTTTTAGACAAAATGGGATATGATGAAGAAACTGGTGAAATTTTAGGTATTACAAAAGGTTTGCCATCAATTGGCGATCCAAATGTTTTAGTAATTCCAGTTGAATTTACCGATTGCAAAGCTCCGTCATCAATGGTAGAAGATTTAAAAACAGCATTCTTTGGAACATCTGAACAAACTGGATGGGAAAGTTTATCAAGTTATTATCAAAAGTCATCTTATGGCAAATTAAATATCAAAGGCGATGTAATGAAACCATTTAATACTGGCAAAACAGTAGGCTATTATGAAAAATTACAAAAAGAGTTTAATAAAGCATTAGAAAACTATACAAAAGGTTTAACTGATGTTTATCCTGATAATGTTGAATATTCTATTATTAAAGAAGCTTTAGCATACTATGATGGTGAAATTGACTATTCAAAATATGATACTAATAACGATGGATATATTGATTCTATTTACTTGGTATATACAACTGATTATAATGCGGAAGACAGTGACAGCTTATGGTGGGCATTTACAACTGAATACTTTTCAAGTGAAGAACAAAAATATGATAATGTTGAAGCTGATTTCTACATTTTTATGAGTTATCGATTCCTATTTGATGAATTACAAGGTAAAACAGTTAAATATAATGCTGAAACAATAATTCATGAAACAGGTCATTTACTAGGATTAAATGATTACTATGATTATGACGATACAACAGGTCCAAGCGGTGGTATTGGCGGTGGCGATATGATGGATTGTAACGTTGGTGATCACAATGCCTATAGTAAACTTATGTTAGGTTGGGTTAGTCCAACAGTAGTAAGTGGTAAAACAACAACAATTACACTAGATAGTTTTGCTACAAGTGGTGACTGTGTTGTTATTAGTAAAGGATGGAATGGTACCTTCTTTGATGAATATTACATTATTGATTTCTACACTCCAACTGGACTAAATGAATTTGGTGCAGGTAATAGCGGATTATTCAGTACATCGGGCATTCGCATTTATCATGTTGACTCAACATTAAAAGATCCTAAAGATTGTTTCTCTATATTAGACATTACATTGTATGATAATTCATACACTGATCACAGGCAAATAAAATTAATAGAAGCAGATGGTAGAAACGATGTTGATATAAAAGGATATAGTGAAAATTCTGATTTATTCCAAAAAGGTAGTACATATAAAAATTCAATATGGTATGATGGAACAAGTACAGGATTTACTATTACAGTAGATCAAATAACTTCTACAAATGCCACAATTACAATTACATATTAAAAAAGAGATTCTATAAGCAAATAAGCTTATAGAATCTTTTCTATTTTTTTACTAATTCTATTTTTTCATCAAAGATTAAAATTTTCTTTTCTTTGTATAATGCACCAACTGCACGTTTAAATGCGCTCTTACTCATATTAAAATGACGGCTTATTTCTTCAGGAGTTGAAGAATTGCCTAAAGGAATAACTCCTCCCATAGTTTCTAATTCATTCAATATAATGGATGCATCATCTAATCTTGTCTTTTCTTTTTGTTCAATCATACTACCATTCGCATCGTTGTGTTCGTTAATATGAATAATCTTAACACTGACAATTTCACCTAAATGATATTTACGTCTTGTCATACTTTTATGAATATAGATATACTGATAACTATCGGTGAAAAGCCCTAATCCTGTTGAAGTTAGTCTACAAACAGTAGCTTCAACTTTATCGCCAATGCAAAGAAGAGAAGGCTTGCTTTTTAAATCTTCTTTGTTAATAATTCTTGCAACTAATTGATCGTGTTTTACTTTAAGTATACAAGGGACTTTGTCACCTACTTTAGGCCAAGCAAGTTTGTTGGTTGGTAAGTAATCGTTAGAAAGAAGAATATCTTTAGCAACGCCAATATTGACAAATACCCCCACATCACAAGTATTTACTACTTCAACAAAGTCATATTTGGTTGCGGTGATAATTGGTGTTTCCATAGTAGCACAAAGTCGTTTTTTATTATCGTAATATAAAAAAGCATCAATAATCTCACCAATTTTTAAACGTCTAATAGATTGGTTAAAATGTAAGAATACAAAAGTAGTTTCATCATTACCATATGGCGCAAGAGTATAACTGATGTCTGTTTCACGCTTTACAATGAATTTACCTATTTCGCCAATTTTTAGCATATTAGTCACCTTCCTAAGTACAATTATTATAGCACAAAATTAAATAAAAATATATCTTTTTACATAATTGAAAATAAAAAAATGAAAAAATTCATGAAAACGTTATTTAGAACTTTACAAAAATACCAAAAATTAGTATAATATAACTGAAGAAGGGATAAATATATGAAAAATTTAAATAGTTATATTAGAAGATTAGAAAAAGGTATGGAAGATAAATTATTTTTCTTACCACATTTAGATATGAACGAATATGATGTTATCGTTGAATTCGGTTGTGCCAATGGTCGCTTATTGCGTCGTATTCAACCTGTTGTTGATCGTACTATAACAACACTAGTAGGATTTGATAAAAATGAAGATATCCTTGAAATAGCACGAAACATTTCACCTGAAATGGTTTTTACATCAAATTGGGAAGATGTTGAAAAAATACTTTCAAAAAAACAAAAGAAGAGTTTAATAATTTTTAGTAGTGTATGGCATGAAATAGGAAGAGAAAACTACGAAAAAATATTTAAAGAAATGAAAGAATTCGATGCTATAGTTATAAGAGATATGAAATCACCAATTCAAGGTGCAGAACCAATTGATGCCCCTACAAGAACAAGAATAGCTAAACATGTTCCAAAGTGGCAATTTGAAGAATTTGAAAACAAATGGGGTAGAATTGATAATAAAGAAAATTTATACCGTTTCTTATTAATGTATACATATCTTGACAACTGGGATGAAGAAATGAAAGAAGATTATTTCTCTACACCATGGGCTGAAATTGATTGGGCATTAGAAGATGAATATGATAAAATCTATGTTAATTCATATACACTAGAATCAAAGAAAAATGAAATTGAGCGTATATTCAATCACTCAATGAAAGATATTACTCATCATCAAGTAATCTACGTTAGAAAAACCGATAAATAAATTCCTAATTACTTGCGATAATTTCTAAAATATGGTATAATATCAAATGGTGTGGGCTTACGCCACATCAATGCACGATATTCCGCTGATATAACATACTATTAAAATAGTTGGTAATTTATATGTATGAATGTTGAAAGATAAGGAGAGATATTATGAGTCAACAATTAATTAACGCAGTAACAAAGAACTACATGAAAAATGATGTTCCTGAATTCCGCGCTGGTGACACAGTTAGAGTACACGTAAGAATCAAAGAAGGCGAAAAAGAAAGAATCCAAATTTTTGAAGGTTTAGTAATTTATCGCCATGGTGGAGGTATAAGCGCAACATTTACAGTTCGTAAAATATCTTCTGGTGTAGGAGTAGAAAAAATCTTCCCAGTTCATTCACCAATGATTGCAAAAATTGAAGTAGTACGTCTTGGTAAAGTACGTAGAGCTAAATTAAGTTATATTCGTTCTCTTTCTGCAAAAGCAGCTCGTATTAAAGAACGTCGCGCTTAGTTTTCATTTTATGAATTTAACTAAAATAAGAACCCACTAAACAGTGGGTTCTTATTATTTATTTGATAGAAAATAATTAGTATTAATACTTATAAAAATTTTGTCACTTTGCATAGACTTTTGTCATAGATTATAATAGGTGGTAAAATGAAGTATTATTTTGTTGGTATTAAGGGGACTGGAATGAGTGCCCTTGCAAAACTTTTAAAAGATCAAGGAAATGAAGTAGTAGGATCAGATGTTGTTGAACACTATTTTACAGAAGACTCTTTAATTGAAAAGGGAATAACAATAAAAAATTTTGATGAAAATAATATAGATAGTGATTATTTTTATATAATTGGTAATGCTTTCAATGATGAAAATATTGAAGTGAAAACAATTAAGATTAATCAGTATCAATATATGTATTATCATGATTTCATTGGTAAAATGCTTAATAAAAAAACAATAGCTTGTTGTGGAACTCATGGTAAAACAACGACAACATATTTTTTAACAAGAATGCTAGATAAAAAATGTAATTATATTATTGGTGATGGAGATGGCAAGGGTTACGATAATGAATTATTAGTTTTAGAAGCATGCGAATACAAAAAGCATTTTCTAAGTTATCACCCCGAACTTTTAATAATAAATAATATTGAATTAGATCATACTGATTTTTATAAATCAATCAAAGAGTTGATAAATGCTTTTCAGTTAGCCGCAAATAATTCTAAAATTATTTTAGCTAATGGTGACGATAAAAATGTAAATAAAATAAAACATAGTAATAAGATTACCTATGGTTTTAAAAAGAATAATGATATTGTTATAAAAATTTTAAGCACTACAACTAAAGGTTATTATATACAAGCAAAATATCAAGTCAATTATTATTTGCACGTACCTTATTTGGGTAAACACATGATATATAACTATGTTGCAAGTTATATGGCTCTAAGAATATTAGGATATATCCCAAAACAATTAACTAGTAATGATTTACCTAAAAGAAGATTAACTACAATAAATTATTATGATAATATCGTTACCTTACGTAAAATACCGAGCGTTATAAGCAGAAATGGATATTCATCAGCAAGAATTGTAGACATTGAATTTGATGGAAAACCAATGACATTGTATTGCTACTTAAAGCTAATGGGGAATCCATAAAATACGGCCGGCATTTGTAAGAGTTAATAAACTCAAATAAACCAAAAAACCAAACTTTAATTAAAGGAGGATTTTAATTATGAAGAAGAGAACAATTAAGCGGAACATTTTAAGTGTACTTGTAGTAATGATTATGCTTATGGCAACATTACTTACAGCATGTTCTTCTGGACAGGCAACTGAAACTCCTGCAAAAGAGGAAACAACGAAAGCAGAAGTAACAGAAGAAATCACTGAAGTAGAGCAGGCAGAAGAAGTTGCTACACCTGAGCCTACAGAGGAACCTACTCCTGAACCTGAAGTTGAGGATTCAAAATATTCTGGTATTGATATGGAATCTACACTTCCGGGATTGGAATGGATAGCAACCTTTGATGAAATTGATGTTGATGAACCAATAATAGTAGTGTATAACGATGATACGAACAAAAAAGTCATTGTAAATGAAGGAGACGAGGTAGAGTTTTCAAAATCAAGTGATACTATTGCTTTTTATACTCCAAATTCAGAAACTATACAAATAGCAATAACTCCGGGTGGTTTTAATGAATCATGGGAGGGAGGTAATGAATTACCAGATTCAGTAAATTCTACGAGAAGAATCGAATGTAGCAAAGGTGTAACTTTAAGTGAAAGTAAGTTGAAATGTACTCTTACTGCTATTATTAACGAGAAAATGAAAGATTACAGATTTGTTCTTAAGTTTGTAGATTAAAAATAAGAATTGTTTTTGTTTATTCGGCGAAATTTATTTGATAAATCGGTAAATCCAAAATGACAGGGGTAACCACTGACAAAGTCTGATAATTGGTCTGGACAAGATTTATGATATATTGAAGGTATGAATATGGGAAGCGGCGAGAAAAGCTGCTTCCCATTATTTATCTAAAATACTAGAACAAATAAAAACAGTAAAGTCCAATAATTGGTTAGTGCAGGAACTGTAATATTGAAGGTAGAGAGAGACGCATTCCATATGAATAAAACTCCGGCAGTGTATGTTCAGCATTGCTGGATATTTTATGCGTAATTCAGTAGTCATGACCTGAGTGTGGGTTGTGCACCCAAGTGAGGTGACATTTTAAGAGTTTTTGTTTAGAATTCCATGATTAGTGATGCTGTGTCTCATGGTAAATAATAGGAATAAAAAACAGAAACGCTAAATTGTAATGAAAATAAAATGGAAAATATTCAGTTAATGGTATTGATTCTTTTGTGATTTCTGCATATACTATAGGTAGAATAAAGTGATGGAGGTGTTTACTATGGCAATTGCAGCAGATCTTTTACAAAGTCTTGTTCCTATTTCTCAATTCAATAAAGGTCAGGCAGCAAAGATATTTGACAGGCTTCATTCGGAAAGAGAATTAATTGTTTTAAAGAACAATCAGCCCTCAGCAATCATATTATCACCAGCGGAATATACCAGATTAACAGAAATTGAGGAGGATTATTATCTTCTGCTGGAGGCGAACAGGCGTATAGAGGAGAATGGAGATAATAAGACTGTTTCATTAGATTCTGTGATGAATCATCTTGGAATCAGTAAAGAAGAACTTTTGGAAGCGGAGGATGTAGATATCGAATGACATGGAGTATTGAGTTTTTAGAAGAAGCCCAAAGAGATATGAAAAAGCTTGACCATTCAGCTCAAATACAAGTGTTAAAGGGTATTACAAAAGTAAGCGGGAATCCATTACCGACCGAAGAAGGTGGATATGGAAAGCCTTTGGGTAATAAAAGTGGTACAAACCTTACAAATCTCATGAAGATAAAGTTTAGGGATTTGGGTATCAGGGTTGTCTACAAGATTGAGAGAGTGGATGGAGTAATGAAGATTATCGTTGTTTCTGCCAGAACTGATGAACAAGTTTACAAAGAAGCAGCAAAAAGAAGAGAGAAACATGATTTATAATAGAAAGAATGGAAAAGCCGTTATCTGGGAAATTTCCTGATAGCGGTTTTTTTGTGGAGAAATATATGTCAGTAGAAATCGCATAACGGATATA
>ERZ835980.2860-NODE-2860-length-14469-cov-4.792008_pt1 | contig 14469 bp, 19 predicted proteins | sample MGYA00519943_ERZ835980 | MGnify/ENA primary metagenome ERZ835980 (study PRJEB31850, sample SAMEA3708791) | human gut metagenome | biome: human gut; feature: human-associated habitat; material: faeces | place: China | collected 2014 ... | reverse complement strand
CTTCGATTTCTGCCAGAACGTCTCCGGCTTTCTCTTCATCTAGCAACAGAAACAGGAATTGGGCTTCTTTGGTGTCCAATTCATTCATGATTTCAGCAATATCCGCCGAATGAAGAGGTTCTACCAACTTGGAGACATCTTCTTTATTATCCGCTTTTATCAGTCCCTCTATCTGGGAAACTAACTCTTCCGAGAGTTCAAACTGTTGCATAGTTCATCAATTACTTGTTTGCCTGCTGAATCTCTTTACATAGTGTAATGAAATCCTCTACACTTAATTGTTCCGGGCGCAAAGATAACGTTTCTGAGGCAAAATCTGGAGAAATAATTGATTTTAAAGAATTACGTAAGGTTTTTCGTCGTTGATTGAAACCTGATTTTACGATATTGAAAAAAAGTTTTTCGTCACAATCGAGTTTTTCCCTTTTATTCCGGATGAGTCGGATTACGGCGGATTTTACTTTTGGTGGTGGATCGAAAACCTGTTCTCCCACGGTGAAAAGATACTCGATGTCGTAAAATGTTTGCAGGAATACGCTTAAAATTCCATATGTTTTGTTCCCGTGAGAGGCACTGATGCGTTCGGCCACCTCTTTTTGTATCATAATAACAATCTCATTAGCGGGTATCGTTTCCATAACAAATTTACTAACAATCGGTGTAGTAATATAATATGGTAAATTAGCCACTATATAAATATTTTCATAATTATATTTCTTTAAATCTTCCTTAACATCTCGATATAAAAAATCATCCCATATAATATCATAATTATTAAAATCAGCTAACTCTTTACTAAGAATTCTTTTTAATCTCGTATCAATTTCATACAAAAGTACAAAATCAGCCTTCTTAAGTAACTTCTTAGTCAAATTACCACTACCAGGTCCAATCTCAATAACCATATTATTTTCTTTATAATCAATAGCATTAGCAATATTATCAACAATATTATCATCTATCAAAAAATTTTGCCCTAAACTTTTTCTAAAATCAAAATTATAAATCATTAATATATAACAATAACAAAAATTTCAGTCAATATTAAAAATAACGAAATTAATGTTAATCCCAATCCAATTTTACCAATCTTACTTTTTTTATTAACTAGAGCAAAAATTAAAGAAATAATTGTAAAGAACATCGTAGTACTAACAAAACCTAATCCATATATAATTCTCTCATAAGCTTTAGTATACATACCAACCTCACTTATATCATAAAAGAATAATGAAAAAGACAATATAAAAGATATAATACTAAAAACTAAAGTAACAACATTAAAAAGTTTTATATTATTTTTTTTACTTTTTACTTTATTTTCACGTTTTTTTAATATAACACCACAATTCAAACAAACATAAGCATTTTCGTCAACCTTATTACCACAATTTGAACAATACATAAAAATTCCTCCTACTAGATAATTTTACCACATAAAAAAAATAGAATCAATAACTATGATTCTATTTATGATAAGTTTCATTATTTAATATTTTACATGATCTATAAATCTGTTCTAACAATACAACCCTAAATAACTGATGTGGAAAAGTAAATTTAGAAAATGATAATTTATAATTACTTATTTCTTTTATACTTTTATCTAAACCATCAGAACCTCCAACAATAAATATAATATTAGGATTAGTAATAAATATTTTATCTATTTTATTAGCAAGTTCTATAGAAGTAAGCATATTACCTTCAATCTCTAAAGTAATAACATAATCATTACTCTTAATATGTTGCTTAATTTTAATAGCTTCTTCTTTCATATTAGAGTCATTCACTTCAATAATATCTATTTTATAATACTTAGAAATCCTCTTTTCATAATCAGAAATAGCATCTCTTAAATACTTTTCTTTAACTTTTCCAACACAAATAATCTTAATCATAACTTAACAAGCTCCGTCTCTTTATTTTGTTTAGCAATAATAATATTATCAACATGAGTGTCACTATCATTAAGTCTTTCAATAAGTGTATTATAAGCAAGCTCCTCAGTATTATTATCTTCAGATAAGTGAGCAAGAATAATACATTTAGTATTATTCCCTATAAAAGAAGACAAATATTTAGCCGAATCATAATTAGATAAATGACCTTTATCAGATAATATTCTTTGTCTTAAGTTAAACGGATAACTACCATTATTAAGCATTTCAATATCATGATTAGACTCCATAACATAAACATTTCTATTACTTAAAATATCAAAATACTTCTTATTAATATATCCAGTATCAGTAATATAAACAATAGAGTCATCACCACTTATGATTATATAACCTCTAGAATCAGGAGCATCATGAGAAGTCTTAATAGCAATAATATGCATATCTCCAATATCAAATTCATTTTCTAAAAATACATAATTATTTAAATAATCTAAACTCTTTAACATAACATCTGTAATATAAACAGGAATATTATATTTATTTTCAAACACCTTAAGGCCCTTAACATGGTCAACATGAGTATGAGTAATTAGTACTGCATTTATTTCTTCAGGCTCAACGCCAATATCCTCTAATTTTTCCTTTACATATTTAGCACTATTACCAATATCAATAAGTATTTTTACCCTTTCAGATTCTATATAAGTAGTATTTCCTTTACTACCAGAAGACAAAACACAAATTTTCATCAATATAAATTTAGAGGATTAATAGGAGTTCCATTAGAGCTACCAACCATAACTCCAAAATGTAAATGTGTACCGCCATAAGGATTATAAGAACTAGGTGTAGGTACAACATATCCTGTATTTCCCATAGTTGCAATTTTTTGTCCTCTAGCAACCGTTTGACCAACACTAACATTAATCTCCCTTAAATGCATATAAATAGTATAATAACCTCCTGCATTATGATTAACTATAATATAATTACCTCTTCCACCATTACATCTAGTATAACCTGGTGAACAACCACCAACAGCTTTAACAACCACACCATTATTAGCAGCATATATTGAAGAACCATAACCAACATATATATCTAAGGCATCATGGAAAGAACCCCAACGATATTCAAAATAAGTAGTAATAGTATAAGGTTTGTCAGTTGGCCATGCCCAATAACTTAAATCAGCAACATTAGGAGCATATTTTTGACCCTTAACAATAATCCTATTAATAGCAGGTTTAATTTCCGTAGAGCTAGCAACTGTACCAGAAACCAATTGACCATTAATATACTGACTCTTTCTTGTAACTTTATATAAGCCATTTTCACCATCTCTAATAACTTCTTGATAACCAACATATTGACTAGAATCATATTGAATTTCCGTATCATAATCACGTTCTTCTTCTCCAACACTATGTACATCTACAACAACAGATACTATAGGATCGATTAGTCCAACATTTACTTTTTGATTTTCATAAAGTAAATTATTAGCACTTGTAAAACTTGGATTAGCAATCAAAAATTCCTGAACATTAAGCTTATGACTACTAGCAATTGATTCAATACTATCATCTGCTTTAACAGTATAAGTTTCCTGTTCATCAAGTGTTCCATATAATAAATACTTACTAAGTTCATCACTATCAACAAATATTTTTTGATCAGTAGGAATTAAAGCTTCTTTATAAGTAATTTCATCATCAACATCAATATTCTCTATCATACTACCTGAATCTTTAACCTCTTCTTGTGTACCAGCTAAAAACTTCTCATATTGATCTTTATCAACAAAAGCTTTAATAGTATTTTCCAAAGCATCATCAAAAACTTCCTTAGATAATACATAAATATTAGTTGTCTTAGTTTCGTTTTCTTCTGAATCTTCACTCTTTACTTTACTAACAATTTTAATTTCATAACCCTTAACAGTAAATTTCTTATTATCAATAATTTTATTATATATCTGTTCATCACTATTAACAGAAGTATCATAAGTAAAATTCTTTTTTATTTCAACTCCTTTAGGAGTATATATAGTATCAACATTGTACTTATTTTTTAATTCTTCTTCTTTAACATTTATATAATCCTCAAAACTTTTCTTAGAAACAATATTACCAATACTTCTACCATCTAAGTAAACAGTATAAACAGTTTGTGGTTCAATAGTAACATTTTTAAAAAATACCAATAAAAATATCCCTAAAGAAATAACAATCAGAGAAACAATAACACCAAATCCCCATTTATTATTATTTACCACTACTATCACTCTCCCTCTTTATAGATAAAAATGTTGATGTCTTCTTCTTAAATAACAAATCAATAGTTTTAGTAGGACCATTTCTGTGTTTAAGAATAATAAGTTGAATAGGATTAGGAACCTCGTCACCAACAGGAACTTCAACATCAGGGGCATGAAGTGCCGCAACAATATCAGCATCTTGCTCAATAGAACCAGATTCTCTCAAATCACTAAGAACTGGTTTTTTGTCTTCTCTTTTTTCAACACTTCTTGATAACTGTGATAAAGCAATTACAGGAACTTCAAGTTCAAGTGCCATAGTTTTAAGTGCCCTAGATATTTCAGAAACTTCTTGCTGTCTAGAACCAGAATATCTAGAAGAAGAATCAATAAGCTGTAAATAGTCAATTATAACAAGACCTAAACCATCACCTTGCGTAGCGAGTCTTCTACATTTAGCCTTAATTTCAGCAGGAGTAACCCCTCCAGCATCATGAAAATAAATATTAGTATCAGCAAGTATACTAATTGCTTCATTAAATCTCTTCCAATCCTCATTTTCCAACTTACCAGTACTAAGTTTCTTATTATCAATTTGTCCAAGAGAACTAATCATTCTCATAATAAGTTGTTCAGCAGGCATCTCTAATGAAAATATTGCAATATTTTTTTTAGTACTCTTAGCAGCAGCTAAAGCCAAATTAAGAGCAAAAGCCGTTTTACCAACAGCAGGTCTAGCAGCAATAATAATTAACTGTGTTGGATGTAATCCTTCAGTCAAAGAATCAAGTTCACCAAAACCAGTAGTCAAACCATTAATCTTACCACCATTTTTAGATAAAAACTCTAAATCACTTTGAGCTTTACTAAGTACATCTTGTACTTTTCTAAATTCACTTGTTTTCCTAAATTTAGAAATATTAAGAATATCTTTCTCTGCTTCATCAATAGTATCAGCAGCATTAACTTCTGCATTAGTGGCCTTATTAACAATATCCGTAGCTACTTCAATCATTTTTCTTAAAGTATACTTTTCACTAACTAAATTAATATAATATTCAATATTAGCTCCAGTAGCAACAGAATTAACTACTTCATTCAGATATTCAACTCCACCTACTTCACCAATTTTGTTTATATTAATTAAATATGTTGTAACTGAAGTAATATCTACCGGAGTATCATTCAAATACAATGATTTAATAGCGTCAAATATCTTACCATGACTATCTAAATAAAATATATCTTTATCAGCCTCTTCACATCCTCTTTGAAGAGATTCTCTAGACCAAAACATTGAGCCAAGTAAACACTTCTCAGCTTCAATATTTTTAGGTAATTCTTTATTCATAACTCACCTACTTCTTTATAAGTTCAACCCTAACCTTAGCAATAACCCCTTTATATAATTGAACATCTACATAAAACGCTCCAAGTGAAGATAAACTCTCATTCATCATAATCATCTTTTTATTAACGTCATAACCAAGTACACTTAGTTTTTCACAAATTTGTTTACTAGATATAGAGCCAAATACTTTCCCATCATTTCCTGCTTTAACATCAAAAGAAAGTTTTTCAGATTCAATTTTCTTTTTAATTTTATTTGCTTCTTTTATATTTTTCTCTTCATTTTTCTTATTATTCTCTATTTCTACTTCTAATCTATCACCACTAGATTTAGTATATTTAACAGCATATCCATTTTTAATTAAATAATTAGTAGCATATCCATCACTAACTTCTTTAATTTCATTCTTTTTACCTTGTTTTTTTAAATCTTTAATAAAAATAACCTTCATAATGTATCCCACCTCTTACTTATCTATTATACAATATTTTTATAACAATGTCATTAAAAAAAGAAAAAATATAGCCATTACTGACTATATTATTATTTACAAAATGGAACAAATCCCATGAATCTTGCTCTTTTAACTTCTTGAGCAACATGTCTTTGATGTTTAGCACAAGTACCTGTAAATCTTCTAGGTAAAATTTTACCATTATCATTAATATATTTAGATATAATTGCTACATCTTTATAATTAACAGGTTTTCCTGCACACATATGACATATTTTTTTTCTTTTTTTACGAAATTCAGCCATGTTTATCCTCCTTTTTTAGAATGGTAAATCATTGTCACTAATTTCAATTGAATCTCCAAATGCTTCAAATGGATCTTTATCAACAGATACAGTTTCCATATTATTCATATTAGAAGAAGAACTTACACTATCTTCTCTAGGAGGTTCAGGTAAACTATTAAAATCATTACTACTAGTATTAGTACCTTTAGAATCTAAAAAACTAATATTATTAGCAAGAATCTCAGTAACATAAACTCTCTTACCATCTTTATCTTCATAATTTCTTGTTTGAATTCTTCCGTCTACTGCTATTTGATTACCTTTTTTTTGATATTTAACAAGATTTTCAGCTTGCTTATCCCAAACTACACAATTAATAAAATCAGCTTCTCTTTCACCATTTGCATTAGTAAAATTTCTATTTACTGCAATTGAAAACTGACAAACATTTCTACCAGTAGATGTAGCTCTAAGTTCAGGATCTCTAGTTAATCTTCCTATCAATAATGCTTTATTCATACTTATTCTCCTTATTTATCTAGGTTAATAACAAGATGTCTAACAACATTTTCATCAATTCTAGCTACTCTATCAAATTCTTTAACAGCAGCATCATCAGATGTTTCTATGTTGTATAAAAAGTAATAACCTGATTTAAATTTCTTAATTTCATAAGCAAATTCTTTTTGACCTAATTCTTTAGATAAAGTAATCTTAGCTTTGTGATCAGTTAAAATCTTTTCTAATGATTTAACAGTACCTTTAACAGTAGCTTCATCAACATCTGGTCTTACAATAAACATAATTTCATAATTTTTCATTATTACACCTCCTTTTGGACTAACGGCCTATTACTAGGCAAGGAGCTTTCGCTCACAAGTATTATAACAATTTTATCTTAATAAGTAAAGAACTTTTTACAAAAACTTAACTATTTACATAATATTATGACCTAATTTATAATTTTATCTCTTTCCACTATAAATTTCATACCAATCTTTTAATTTATTACCACCATCACTAGCCAATTTCTTTATAAAACTCCAACCAATCTTACAATTATTTTTTATATCACTAAATATATCTTTTGCTTTATTACAGCCTTCTTCATTATTAGAACAAATCTTAACAGATAAATCCAAATAACTACTAACTAATCTATCTTTAACATCAGTATATATCTTATTTCCGTTACTAGATATACTCTTCTTATATCCAGGAATATATTCTTCTATTTTACTATCTATCTTAAGAGCCAAAGCAATAACTTTTATTTTAGTATTATCACTAAGTTCACTAAAAGTATATCCCTTTATTTCTTTATCATAAAAAATAAAATCAACAATATCAATAAAATATTCTTTAGCTTTATCTTTAATACTAACCTTATTACTATTAATATCATTATAATTATTCTCAAAATACTGAATAACATCATTTTCATTTTTTATATCTACACTACTATCATTATTATCTTGTCTAGTTATAGTCTCATCTTCATCTTTATCATTAGACTTATTACTTACTTCATTATTGACAGTAGCTTTACTAGCGGATTTAATATTAACATCATTATTAGGCTTAAGTTCATTAATAGTTTCTTTTCCTTTACTAATACTAACAATAAATAAAATTAATAACAAAATAAAAATAATAGAAGTAACAACCAAAATAATAATATTCTTCTTTTTATCCATAAAACCACCACCAAAATAATAGCACTTTTTAAAATAAAAAGCAATATAATTGACAAATATAAAAAAATAAAGTATCATAATAATCACTTAAAAAGGAAGTGACTTTACATATGAAAGAAACAAAGTATATAACTATAGGGACTCCAATAATATCAAATGATATATTTCGTAATATACTAAGACCATTAGATAATTTTAGTCTTAAACCAACCGGAGGTCTTTGGGCATCAAAATTCAATTTACCATATGGAAAAATATGCCCGTGGTTTGATTACCTACTAGATGCTAGAGGAATAGCAAGATCAATATCAGAATATAGAGATTTAACAAAAGCTACTATTTTCACCCTAAAAGAAAATGCTAATATTTTAACAATAAATACTTCTAATCAAATACTTGAACTATCAAAAAAATATCCATCATATTATCAATCATTAAACTATATTTATGAAATAACCGAAAGAAATACGATTTTTGATTATGAAGTGCTATCAAAAGCATATGATGGAATATACATAAACTATGAAAATATATATCGAGAAATAAAATCTGAAGTATTTGATTCTTGGAGTATTGACACCCTACTTTTATTTAATTTAAACTGTATAAAAGAATATCAATCAACAAAAATTAATGTTAATTTTCATGAGCTTTATCCACTACCATATATAGATATGAAAAAAGATTTAAGTACTCCAAAATTAATATCAAATAGAAGTATAAATTACAATGAAATATATAACTATGTAGAGTCAATATTCAAAGAATTAACTAAAGATATTAAAGTACAATCATTTTCTAACTATGATGAATTTTTTGAAACAATAATATACTATGCCAATGAAGCTCTAAAAATAGCAACAATATCAAAAGAAAAAGAAATAAAATTAATACAAGAATCATTAAAAGAAAATAATCTAGAAATAGCAGAAAAAATAATTATAAGAAATATAGTACTAAATTATCTAAGCGAATATCTATATCAAGAACAAGATAAAATTATAACATTACCAAAAACTCCATCTAGTAAAAGAAAAATGTATAAAATATAATTGTACTAAAATAATATTAATGTTATAATTAAAAACGGAGTGATAACATATGAAAGAAGTAATTTTAGATACAATTATAGATTCATTAAAATTAATACCATTCTTATTAGTAGCCTTTCTAATAATAGAATTATTAGAGCATAAATTAAATAATAAAACAAAAAACATTATAACCAAATCAAAAAAAATAGGACCAATAATTGGTTCTCTACTAGGAGTAATACCACAATGTGGTTTCTCTGTAATGGCTACTAATCTATATATAACAAGAATAATAACACTAGGTACATTAATATCAATATATTTATCTACTAGTGATGAAATGTTAATAATAATGATATCCGAAAAAGTAGAAATATCATTAATACTAAAAATATTATTAATAAAAATATTCTTCGGTATAGTATATGGTTTAATAATAGATAAAATAATAAACAAAAAGAAAAAAGATAAAGAAACAAATTATGAATTATGTGATGAAGAACATTGTGATTGCAATCATAGTATATTATTATCAGCAATAAAACACACCTTGCATATAACACTATTTATATTTATCATAACACTAATAATAAATACTATATTCACCCTACTAGGAGACAATTATCTATCAAAAATATTATTAAATAACAGTATATTATCTCCATTCATAACTAGTCTAATAGGATTAATACCAAATTGTGCTGCTAGTGTAATATTAACAGAATTATATTTAAATAGCACCATATCATTAGGAGCCTTAATTGGAGGTCTCCTAACAAGTAGTGGTTCTTCCCTATTAGTATTAATTAAAAATAATAAAAACCAAAAAGAAAATCTATCAATTATCCTATTACTCTATGCATTAGGAGTCCTATCGGGAATAATAATAGAATTAATAAGTCTAATAAAGTAACATTAAGTTGTTACTTTTTTAAATTAAACTAAAAATGTAGTATCATCAATAAACTTATAATCAGTCTTATATTTAATATATCTAACTAATCTAAATAAGCTATCGTCTTTTCCTTTAGCCTCTAACATAATATCAATATCTCTATCATATTTCTTAAGTATTTCTATAAAATTAATAAAATCATCACCATTAATATATTCATTATGACTCCTATAATCTCTCTTATTTTTAGGAGAAGAAAAATGCATCTTAACTCTCCTATTACCCCAACTATTAAAAATATCTGCAAAAGAAAAATCACTTTTATTACATAAATGATGATGATAATCTAAAACAACAGGTATACTAGTAACTTTGGATATTTTTAGAACATCATTAACATTAAAAACTTTATCATCATTTTCAATAGCAATACATTTTCTTAAATATATAGGTAATTTATTAAAATTATTAATAAACCTGCTAATAGAATTTTCCTTACCAAAAGTACTACTACCAACATGAAGTATTAATATTTTATCATTTACATTTAGCATATTCAAAAGATTATAATGATATTCAAGTATCTTAACAGAATTAGAAACAACATCACTCTTCACACTATTAAGCACACAAAACTGATCAGGATGAAAATCAACTCTCATTTTGCTATCACTAATTTTCTTACCTATAGTATCATAATAACTTTTGTATTTATTAGTATAGTCAAATTTAACATCATCTTTAGTAGCAAGAGGAATAATTTTTGAAGAAATTCTATAAAAATGAATGTTATTCTTAATATTATAATCAATTATATTATTTAAAGATTTTAAGTTAGAAATAATAACTCTATCCAACTTATCAATATCTCCATCTTTTAAATATTCACTATAAGTATAAGGGCTAGAACTACTATCATTAATACAATTAGTAATACATGCATATCCAAGTCTAACCTTCATAAAATCACCATTATTAATATTAACAAAATAAAAATAATTAAACGAATAACTAAAACTATGTTATAATAATTACATAGAAAGGAAGTAATAATATGTCTGCAGCTAAAGTAAAAGAATATTTAAAAAAATATAATATGGATAATAGAATAATAACCGTACCAACAACTAGTGCTACTGTAAAAAAAGCAGCAGAAGCTCTTGGAACTGAAGAAGCTAGAATTGCTAAAACATTATCATTTAAATTAAAAGATAAATATATCGTTATTGTAACAAAAGGAGATGTTAAAATAGATAACGCTAAATATAGACATACCTTTGGAGAAAAGGCTCATATGGTAGCAGCAACAGAAGTAGAAGAAAAAATAGGCCATCCTGTAGGAGGAGTATGCCCTTTTGCATTAAATGATGGTGTAGAAGTATATCTAGATGAATCACTAAAGAATTTTGAAACAGTATTCCCTGCTTGTGGAGCTACTAATAATGCTATAGAAATATCGATTGAAGAATTAGAAAAAGTAACTAACCGCACAGCATGGGTAGATGTAACAAAAGAAAAAGAAGACTAATATCAAGTACAACACTTGATATTTTTTATTACTATTAAAAAAATATTACAACCTATATCTTAAATGATATTTATAATGTATATGATTATAATTTCATTAATTTATTATGCAAAAATATGGTGCTATTATATAATGATATTGATGATTCAGAGATAGAGAATATGGATGATCCAGAAGAAGAGCAAGAAGTATATAGAGTGAAATCATCTATTAATTGTTTTAATGAAATATTAAGTAGTGGGAACTTAAAAAAATTTGATTCATTAGTAAATATTCTTATGGGTACTAATGATAATAAAAAAGACAAAATAAAACTAATGATTGATATTGCTCCAAATTTTAAAAATTATATATCATTGATAGATGATATTATTAAAAATGGTAAACTAAATTATAGAGAAAAATATGCCTTAATTGAATTATTAAAAAAGATGTAGGAAAACCGACATTTAAATTTACCAATTTCCTACATTTTATTTTACCATTTACATAACACACAAAAAAATCAACTATTACAAGTTGACTTAAATCTAACGTCACATTGGTGCGACGATTTTATCTTATGGAGCCTTAACTATACACGTTTACGAAATTAAGACTATAAGATTTGATTAAATCTCTCTGATAAATCAATTATAACAAATAATAAATTTATTACAATACTTTTACTAAAAAATCCTTATATCTATTTAAAAAAATGTTAAAATATGTTATTATTATAATAGTTCTGTATCATTAATTATGATACTTTTTTAATTTTATGCAAAGAAAAGGAGTAATAGTCGATGAATGAATTAAAAGAAATTGTGGATATGATACCAGAAGATACAAAAAAAGAAATATACCAAGATGGAGTTAAACCTGCAATGGTTGAAACAGGAAAAACTTTATCATTAGTTCCTAGAGTTGTAAAAAATGCATTGGCAAAAGTTGAAATGTGGTGTATTAACAAAGAGTTTATGGTTAAAGAATTTGAACAAGAATTACAAAGAAAACTAGAAAGCAAAAACGCAGAAAACATAGTTGATGCTGATCCAAATATATTTATTCCGTCTGCACAAGCTATTAGTTACAATTGGGAAAAAGAAGATATAAAACAATTATATTTAAATTTAATGGCTTCTGATATGGATATAACAAAAAAGGAAAATGTTCATCCAAGTTTTTCAGAGATTATAAAACAAATGGATTCAAATGATGTTAAAATTTTTACAAAAATATATAGTAAAATAGTGATTCCACTTTATGTGCTACAAAAGAACGAGGAAAAAGGTACTACACCCATATTAGATTATTTATTAACTAGTGATTTTTATGTTAATATTTCAGAAAATAAAGTCATAAAGAGTCTAAATAATCTGGAAAGATTAAAATTGATTGAAATCTATGATGACCAATATTATATAGATGAAAAAATATATAATCCTATTGAAAATGGGAAAGAAATAATGAAATATAAAGCCGAGTTTTTAGATAAATTAGATATAACAAAGGGAATGATAAAGAAAACAGAGTTTGGAAAAGATTTTTTTGATGTATGTTGTAAGTAAGAAAGGTAGTGACTATAATGAATAAATATTATGATAGTTTAAATGATGAAGTAAAAGAATATTTTAGTATTTTATCACCAGAATTTCCGGAATGGTTATTAGAATATATTGATACTCCTGAAATGGAAAAAATAAGTAAAATAAGTATGAGTTGTGGTACAGATTATTCTAAATGCTTTAACGTTAGATATTGGTATTCTAATTTAGATCATAGTGTTGGTGTTGCCTTAATTATTTGGCATTTTACACACGATAAGAAACAAACGCTGGCAGGTTTATTCCACGACATTGCTACACCTGTATTTAAACATTGTATAGATTTTATGAATGGTGATTCAGAAATTCAAGAGTCTACTGAAGAAAAAACATCTGACATTATTAGAAATTCTTCAAAAATAATGAGTTTGTTAAAAAGAGATGGAATAAAATTAGAAGAAGTAGATGACTATAAAATTTATCCTATTGCGGATAATGATACTCCAAAATTATCTGCTGATAGATTTGAATATACATTTGCAAGTGGCTTAACTTTTTTCAGAGTTTGGGAATTAGATAAAATTAGAAAAATGTATAACAATATTGTAGTAACTACAAATGAAGATGGTATACAAGAACTTGCTTTCAAAGATAAAGAAGTTTGTGAAGAATATATAGACACAATTTCAAAATTATGGCCTGAATGGGTAAGCGATAAAGATAGAACAGTAATGCAATTTTTAGCAGATATGTGTAAGTCAATGAATAATGCTGGTTATTTAACAATAGAAGATTTATATACACTTTCAGAACAAGAAGTAATTGATAAAATTTTAACTTGTGAAGATAAATACTTATCAGATAGTTTTAAATTATTTCAAGACGCTGATAAAGTTTATAGAAGTGCAATACCTGCTGATGAAAAATATTGTGTTAATATAAAAGCTAAAACACGATATGTTGTACCATTGGTTCAAACTGATGATGGAGCTGTTAGAATAAATCAGATATCAGAAACTGCAGCCAATCAAATTATAGAGTATTTAAATTGTCCAAAAGGTGGATATTATACATATTTTGATTTTCAATTCGTACCTTACGAAGAAGTAGTTTCTAAAAAACTTATTAAGAAAGACAATGCTTAGATGGCATTGTCTTTCTCATTTTCAATATTAGGTATATATTTTTTTAGTATGGTATTTTGTAATTTTAAATATTCAATTTTAGTACCAATTGCTCGTTCATCTTCAAAATATCCAAGATGATGAAATCTATTTTTCACTTTGATTAAGCAATTAATATTTTCTTCTAGTGCCTTAGCAATATTCTCCATAATATATTCTTCTTTTTTAAGTTTTGGTTCTTCTTTAACTTCTGGAATTTTAATCTCATATCCTACAATTAAATTTCTAATATATTCAGACTGGGATAAGTTTAATTTTGAAGAATCCCTTTTTAAAATAAATTTTTCAGCATCGCTTAAAAATACATTAACTTTATTATTTCTTATTCTCATAATTTGAAATCTCCTTT
>ERZ835980.2854-NODE-2854-length-14502-cov-11.263100_pt1 | contig 14502 bp, 15 predicted proteins | sample MGYA00519943_ERZ835980 | MGnify/ENA primary metagenome ERZ835980 (study PRJEB31850, sample SAMEA3708791) | human gut metagenome | biome: human gut; feature: human-associated habitat; material: faeces | place: China | collected 2014 ... | reverse complement strand
TATAGTAGAGCAAACTCAGATAAAGAACATATGGGACTAACTAATTGGAAAAATTATCCTGATGGTTTAATATATAAATATGATGTGATTATTGCAAAAAATTATTTAAACGAAGAAGAAATGAATAATTTAAAAGATTTAACAAATATATTTTTAGTATTTGCTGAAGATGAAGCAAAACAAAGGCATGTTATGACAATGAAGGATTGGATAAATGCAACTGATGATTTATTAAAGTTTAGAAGAAAAGAAGTATTAAATAATAGTGACAGTATATCTCATAAAGAAGCGGTAGAAAAAGCTGAAAAAGAATATGAAAAATTTAGAGTTATACAAGATCAAAAATATATTTCTTCAATGGATGAGTTTTACAATAAATATTTAAGTGAAAGTAAAGGGGATAAATAATGAAATCTTATGACAATACAATAAAATATTATGAATTATTAATGTATTATAAAGATACATCTATTTATAAAAAATATTCATTACCTGATGGTTTTCATTTTGAATTTTATAAAGACGGGAATATGAATGATTGGATAAATATTCATATTGAGAGTGGAGAATTTTGTGCTATTGAAGAAGGAATAATGATATTTCATGATTTCTATGATACATTCATTCAAGAGTTAAATAAAAGATGTATATTTATAGTGGATGATAAAACAAATGAGAAGGTTGGTACTGCAACTGTATCCCTACTAAGCAAAGAAGAGTTTGGATATAATGGTGCAGTAGATTGGGTAGCAATAAAAAAAGACTATCAAGGTAAGGGGTTAGCAAAGCCATTGATTACAAAAATATTAGAAACTGCAAATAAATTAGAGCATAAAGGTATTATTTTGCACACACAAACTACAACATGGTTGGCGGCAAAATTATACTTGGATTTCGGATTTAATATATTAAATAAAAATGAAGAAAATGGTTGGAACATTCTAAAAACTTTAACGAATCACCCAAAGTTAAATAAATTTGAAACATTAAAAATAGAAGAAGTATACGATAAAAGAAATGTTGAAATAGAGGCACAATTAAACCAAATATTTAAAGATGATAATTTTAATTATTCAGTGTGGTACAAAAATGGATTACACAATGTGTATGTTTATTATAAAAATAGTACTTATGAATATGAATATTTTGATTATGGAAATAAAATTATTTTGAAAGAAGTAGAAAATAAAAAATATAAAAGATAGGAAGTGATTTAAATGGATATGTATCAAAAGAGAAAAATGAGACAAGAAAAGAAAAATAATGATAGTCAAGAAAGTTTTTCAAAAGTTTCCATTTCGTGGTATAGTACGAATTATCTAAACACTAGCCGAAACTATTGAAAAATCAACATTCTTTCAAAATTTTATCTTTCGTAATTTGATAAATTGGAGGTGAATATATGTCAAATAAAATAATAGAAGTTCAAAATATTAAAGTAAATATTACAAACATAGATGATAATGATTATATTTGTATTTCTGATTTTGGTAAATACAAAGAGGGAAAATCGAAAGCTGATGATATTATAAGAAACTGGTTAAGAAATAGAATCACTTTAGAATTCTTAGGAACATGGGAGTCTATTTATAATCCAAATTTTAATTCCGTCGAATTCGACGGGTTTAGAAAAAGTGCAGGGCTTCATACATTTACATTAAGTGTTACTGAATGGTGTGAGAAAACAAATGCTATTGGCATATATTCAAAACGAGGAAAATATGGTGGAACATATGCACATAAAGATATTGCATTTGAATTTGCATCAGCAATAAGTCCAGTATTTAAATTGTATTTAATTAAAGAATTTGAGAGGTTAAAAGAAATTGAAAATCAAAACAGGGAGTGGGATGTAAAAAGAATACTAACTAAAAATAATTATTTAATTCATACAGATGCCATTAAGAATTATATCTTACCAGATAAAGATTTTTTCAAAAATAAAGAATGGTTAAAATATGCTGAAGAAGCTGATATTCTTAATGTAGTATTATTTAATACTACTGCTAAAAAATGGAGAGAATTAAATCCAGAGTTAGCTAAGAACTCAAATGTAAGAGATTATGCAACAATAAATGAATTAACAGTTTTATCTAATTTAGAATCTCATAATGCGAAATTAATCAAAGAAGGTAAAACAAAAGAAGAAAGATTTGAAATATTAAGTAATATATGTAAATATCAATTAGATATACTTAATAACGCAGAAAGAATTAAGTTATTAAATGAAAGAAGTAGTGATTGAAATGTCAAATGAAGAAAAAAGTTTCCAAAAAACAAATTTTAACTGCTTGAGCTTGATTTAATTAACCCCTTATAGAACACATTATAAAATAAAGGAAAACTAAAAATTAGATCTAACATTTTTTTAATAAAAAATACCTAAAAAATGGTAAAAATCACTTAAAAACACCAAAAATAGTGTTTTTTTTGTATATTTTTATCAAGGTGATGTTGTAAGTTAACCCCTTTATAAAATAAGGATTATGATAATTAGAACAAGTTTTAAAATAAATGATATTATGAACAGAATTATTTGTGAAATATATGATATAATGGATACACAAGGATGTGATAGTATGCCTTCAGCTAGAATACATGAAGCAATAGTTAAAGAATTAAATGTTGATAAGAGATTTGATGATTTATTGTTAAGAATTGGTACGGTTTCACCTGATTGTTGGAGAAATGTAGAACCTGAAAGTGGAGTAAAAGATAAATATTTAACTCATTTTTGGGATTTTAGAATAAAGGATGGACAAGCAAATGATTATCAGGAATTTTATTTAAAATATTATAACAAATTAAATAACCCATTTTATTTCGGATATTTAGTTCATTTAATTGTAGATCAATATTGGAAAACATATATTGATCCAAAATATGAAACAACTCAAAATGGTGTAAAAGGTTTTAAACTAAAAAATGGGAGTTTTCATGATAATGAAAATTGGTGGGGATATTTTGATTCTTTAAAAATGCAAAAGCAAATTGCAAAAATTTATAAGTTAGGTGCATTTCCTATTAATAAAGAAGATTTGATTAATTTCGAATGCAATATTGATGAATTAAATTTAAATGGTTTATTTGGACTAAATGGAACATTGAATTATATTAATACAGAAGTAATGCCTGGTGAAGTAATTGAAGAATCAGAAATATATGATATTAACCAAATAGTATCACAAATTAGAGAAACAGCGGAATTTGTAAAAAAAGAATTAAAAAGACTTGAAACTATTAAAATAGAAAATGATAACAAAATTAAAATCGCAGTTGATATAGATGATACTTTGCTTTGCACAAAAGAATTAGAAGAATTTTATTGGCAGGAATTTTTAAAGAGCAATCCTGAGATTGATCCAAATAAACAATATGCATGGGGTGATCCTGAACTAGCATTATTTTGGAAATTATATAGAGAAAAAATGGCATTCGGAAAAGTAAAACCCTGTGCTCAAAAATCGCTTCAACAACTATTAGATAATAATTATCAAGTTGATTTATTATCCGCTAGGCCATTAGATAAATATGCATCATTAAAGAAAAAACTTGTTGAATATTTTGAATTAAATGGTATTCAATATAATTACATGAATTTAGGATTTCATTCCAAAAAAGAATTTTTAGAAGAACATAAATATGATATATTAATCGATAACGATTTACGTTATATAAAGGAAGCTGAATCAGTTGGAGTAATTCCAATTCTATTTGGAAAAGATGAAAGTTATGAAGGCTATCAAACAGATAATTGGGATGAAATACCTTCATTAATTAATGAAATTATAAGTAAACAAAGAATAAAACAAAAATGATTGAAATAACAAATATTTAAACGGATAAGTAGAAGAAATCCTACTTTTTTGGTATAATAATTGAAGGAGTTGAAACTATGTCAAAATATAATGTAGGTGTTTATATAAGATTATCAAGAGATGATAATTATAGTGATTCAAATAGTATAGATAATCAAATAAAATTGATTGAGTTTTATTGCAAAAATAATGATTTAAAAATAGCTGAAAAGTATATTGATAATGGTTATAGTGGAACAAATTTTGATTGACCAAGTTTTCAAAAACTTTTAAAAGACATTAATTGTGGTTTAATTGATACAGTAATAGTTAAAGATTTATCAAGATTAGGAAGAAATTATCTTAAAGTAGGTTATTATTTACATTATTATTTTCCTGATAGAAATATAAGATTCATTTCTATTAATGATGATTTTGATAGTTTAAAACACGATAATATTATGGAGAGATTAGATGTTCCACTTAAAAATATGATGAATGATTATATGGCATATGAAACTTCAAATAAAGTTAGAAAATCATTTGATATTAACAAGAAAAAAGGATTACATGTAGGTTCATCAGTACCATATGGTTATAGAAAAAATCCTAATGATTATCACTATTTTATAATTGATGAAGAGGCTGCTAATAATGTAAGAAATATATTTAAAAAGTATTTGAAAGGTAAATCAAAAATAAATAGCAGAGTATTTAAATGAAAATAACATTTCAAATCCATCAACTTATAAATTTGAGAATAATATAGGTAAATCTAAACAAAGTAATACAAGAGAGTGGAATGCTAAAACAGTGGATAGTGGATAGAATCTTAAAAAATGAAACTTATATAGGAACTTTAATACAAAATAAATATAGAAATGCAATTTATATAAATCATAATCAAGTATTAAATGATGAATCAGAATGGACTATAACTGAAAATCATCATAAAGCCATTATTGATAAAGATACTTTTAATAAAGTACAAAAATTATTAAAAATTCTTAAAAGAAATAAAACTAATAATGGAGAAGATATTTTATCTGGTTATTTTAAGTGTAAGGATTGTAATCAATCAATGTATATAAAGAAAGGAAAAAATAAAGAATATTATTATTGTAAAAGCTATATAACAAATGGTAATTGTACTAATCATTCCATAGAAAAAGATAAATTATCTGATGAAATATTAAATCAAATGATTTTAAAAAGAATAGAAAATAAAGATATAAAAGTTTTAACAAGAAATAGAATTGTAAAATATATCGATAATATTTTTATAAAAGTATTGAGATTATTTTTAAGTAAGATATAAAATCTATTTATAATTATGACATAATGTTATAGAAAAAAGGAAGTGATTTCTAATGAGTAATCAAGATAATGAAAAAGTGTTTCAAAAGACCAATATCAACTGGTAAAGAACGACTTATATAAACTCTCTTTAAAACCCTTATTTTATAAGACTTTTAATTAAAATCCTTTTTACAATTTTTAATAAAAAATTAATAAAAATTAGGTAAGAACACTATTAAACCCTTGAAAATAAAAGAAAAAAATAAAATCTCTTTTTACATTTTAAACATATTTTTACTTGAAAAGTGTTAAAAAAATAAATGTGCAGGAGTTATGAAAAACAATGGAAAGGATGTGAATTATGCTAGATAAAAATTTTAAAGATATTATTAGTAATATTAAAGAAGAAATTATAAATACGCAAATTAAAACTATGCAAGAAGTTAATAGTAATTTAATTATGTTGTATTTTAAATTAGGAAAAATCGTTTCAGAAAACAAGCAATATGGAAATAATTTTACGAAGCAAGTGTCAATAGAACTTAAATTAACTTTTCCTAATATGAAAGGCTTTTCTGAAAGAAATATAAGGTCAATGAGATTATTCTATGAAGAATATGCTGATGATGAAAAATGGCAACAGCTTGTTGCCAAATTACCTTGGGGACATAATTTATTACTAATTGAAAAAATTAAAGATAAGGATATTATAAAAATATATGCCGAAAATACTATTAAAAATGGATGGAGTAGAAATGTACTTGCTATTCAAATTGAAACAAAATTTCATAAAAGAATAGGAAATAGTAACAATAATTTTAATGCAATGTTACCTCCCAAAGATAGTGATTTAATGAATAATACCATAAAAGATCCATATATTTTTGATTTTATTACATTAAAAGAAGAATATAAGGAAAAAGAATTGGAAACCGCTTTAATAAATAAAATAAAAAATGTATTGCTAGAATTAGGAAAAGGCTTTAGTTTTGTCGGAAATCAATACAAAATTTCAGTTGATAATCAAGATTTTTATATTGATTTGCTATTTTATCATTTGGAACTTAGATGTTATGTAGTTGTTGAATTAAAAGCAAGCGAATTTAAACCAGAATATATAGGACAATTAGGATTTTATGTAACAGCAGTTAATGAAACAAATGAATAGTAATATGATGAGGAGGTTGGTTATGAAAAGGAAAGTTATAATTATGATTTTTATTACGATTACAATAGTTTTATGTGGATTGTATTTACACTATGAAAACACAAAATTACAAGTAAGTAATTATAAAATAGTTAATAATAATATACCTGTTGATTTTAATAATTATAAAATAGTGCAAATATCAGATTTTCATAATAATCAATCTAATACTCTAACTAATGATTTAATAAAAGAAATAGAAAAACAAAAGCCTAATATTATTGTTGTAACAGGAGATTTTATTGATTCTAATAAAACGAATGTAGAAGTTGCTATGAATTTTATTAAGAAAATAAATGCTGTTGCTCCAATTTACTATGTTTCTGGTAATCATGAAGCAAGTGTTAAGAGTTATACAAAAATTAAAGAACAATTAGCCGAAAATAAAGTTGTTATTTTAGAAAATAAAAAAGAAGAATTAAAAATAAATGAATCGTCAATAAATTTAATAGGCATAGATGATCCAAGAATGGCTCACGAAAGTTTTATATCAGATAAGGTTTCCATTTCGTGGGAAATAACGACTTATGGAAAACTTCCTATGAAGTCTTATAAATAAAGACTTTTAGTCTTATTCCTTTTTACATTTTATAACTGGAAAATGATAGTTATTTTAAATAAAATAAAGGTAATAACGACTTATGGAAAACTTTTATATGAAGCAATAAATAAGGAGATAGTAATGAAGAAAATTGAAAATAGATATACTAATAATATTTTTGAAAATATTAAACATATAGATGAATATGGAAATGAATATTGGTATGCTAGAGAACTTTCAAAAATTTTAGAATATAAAGACTGGAGAAACTTCTTAAAGGTTTTAAATAAAGCAAAAGATGCTTGTAAAAATTCTGGGTTTAATATAGATGAACAACTTGTTGAGGTCAACAGGTTGTCAAAAAGAAATAATAATGCCACTGCTAATATACAAGATTATAAACTTTCAAGATATATATGTTATTTAATAGTACAAAATGCAGATCCAAGCAAAGAAGTTGTTGCTTTAGGACAAACCTATTTTGCTATTCAAACAAGAAAACAAGAAATAACAGAGCGAGAATATGATTCATTATCAGATGACGAAAAAAGATTTTATCAAAGGAAATTAACGAGACAAGGTAATTATACTTTACAAAGAGTTGCTTCTGCAGCAGGTGTTAAAAATATGGCTGAGTTTCATAATGCAGGGTATAAAGGTTTATATAATGGTGAAACCGCTGATGATATATTTAAAAGGAAAAAATTAGAAATAAAAGAGCAAAAGAAACTTGATGAAATAAAATAGTAATTTGTAGGGAGATGAAATTGGTGAAAATTAGAAAAATATTAAAAGAAGAAATGAAAAAAGCACTAGAATTAGTTTGGAAAGTGTTTTTGGAATATGAAGCACCTGATTACACCGAAGAAGGTATAAAAGAATTTAAAAAAACAATTGATGATGTTTCCTGGATTGAAGCAAGAGATTTTTATGGGGCTTACGATGAAAGTAATAAAATATTAGGAGTTATAGCAACAAAAGATGTTACTCATATAGCATTATTCTTTGTAGATGGAAAATACCACAAACAAGGAATAGGAAAGAAGTTATATTACAAAGTAGAATCATTAAATAACAATGAATTTTTTACTGTAAATTCTTCTCCGTATGCACATGAAGTTTATAAACATTTGGGATTTATAGATACAGATAAAGAACAAAGTATTAAAGGATTAAGATTTTATCCAATGAAAAAGAATTTGAAATAAAAAAACAAACTACAAGTTGTAAAAAGGAAGTGAAGAAGATGATAGGAATAAGTATAGCAGCAAAAAAAGAATGGGAAGCAACTTTAAATTATTTTGGACTGAACCATGAAGAATGTGAAAAATATCCTTTTGGAGAATATTTTAAAAAAATCATTGATAACAAAGAAGTTGTTTTTTATTTAGGTGGAGTAAGAAAAATGAATGCATCAGCATCTACTCAATATATGATAGATCACTTTAATCTTGCAAAAATAATTGTAGCAGGAACTTGCGCTGGAATTAATGATAGTTATAGCCAATTAGATATTTTCATACCTAATAAGGCTGTTCAATATGATTGTACAGTTAAAGAAACAGAACCTTTAATAAAAGATTCATTTACTGTTTTAAATAATTTTGAAAATGAGTCAATTTTAACAGGTACTATAGGAACTGCTGATAAACCAGTTGTTATGTGGAAAGATTATTTGGAACTAAAAGAAAATAATATTACAATAGCAGATACAGAATCAGCAGCTATTATGTATATATGTAGAGCGAATGACGTTGAATGTATTGTTATAAAAGGGATATCAGATTTTCCTAAAAATGAAGCAGAAACTAGTAACGAAGAATCTCATGAAGAACAATTGAATACATTTTTAGAAAATATACCTAAAATAATGACAAAGATTTATGATCATTATTTAGTATATGCTTTAAGAACTAGTATAAATTATCAGGAATATGAATCAAAATCGACTACAATAAAAAATAATGATTTGTATGGGTATAACTAGGAAGTTAATAATAATTAAAAGGAAGTGATTTAAATGGATATGTATCAAAAGAGAAAAATGAGACAAGAAAAGAAAAATAATGATAGTCAAGAAAGTTTTTCAAAAGTTTCCATTTCGTGGTATCCAGGTCATATGGCAAAAACAAAGAGACAAATTGCTGAGGACCTAAAATTAATAGATATAGTGATAGAAATATTGGATGCACGAATACCAATAGCAAGTCAAAATCCAGATATAAATAAGTTAATACAAAATAAAAAAAGAATTATTGTATTGAATAAATCTGATTTAGCAGATAAAAACCAAAACGAGAAGTGGATTAGCTATTTCAAAAATAAGGGGGATTTAGCGATCTTAGTAGATTCTAACTCTGGAAAAGGAATAAAGGAATGCATTAATGCAATAAGAAAATGTTACGAAGCGGAAACATATGTACAAAAGGGAAGAATTGGAAAATCAATAAGAATTATGATTTTAGGAATACCAAATGTTGGAAAGTCATCATTTATAAATAGAATTTCTAAAAAAGCATCTGCACAGGTTGGAAACAAGCCGGGTATAACAAGGCAGAAACAGTGGATAAAGGTAGATGATAATATAGAACTTATGGACACCCCAGGCGTATTATGGCCTAAATTTGAGAATGAACAAGTAGCACTAAATTTGGCGTATACAGGAACAATTAAAGATGACATATTACAAACAATAGAGATAGGTTTTCAATTGTTGAAGTTTCTAGTTAAAAATTATAGAAAGAATATAATTGAAAGATATAAATTAGACCCAGACCAGATACATAAAATAATGGAACAAGATTTAGAAGAAAATGAGGTGGTTTTAGCAATATTGGATGAAATTGGCAAAAAAAGAGGAGCTCTAATATCTGGAGGATATGTTGATCAAGAAAAAACAGCTGGTATTATATTAGATGATTTTAGAAATGGAAAATTAGGAGAAATAACATTAGAACAAGTGCATAAAACATAGGGATAGTGTAAAGTAATCTGTGAAAAATGTAGGGGCGATTTTAATCGCCTACACTTCGAAGAAATTACTAGCTTAGGAAAGGAAAGACAAAAATGGAATTAATAAATATAGAAAAGGAAGAAGAAAAAATAAATATGATGGCACCACTCACGTGGGCATATATAGGAGACGCTGTTTTTGAATTATATATTAGAACATATCTGATAAATAAAACAAATTTAAAGCCACATAAGTTACATGTAGAAGCAATAAAATATGTAAAAGCTCCTGCACAAGCAAAAGCACTACAAAAAATAGAGGAAATGCTTACAGATAAAGAAAAAGAAATAGTGAAAAGAGGCAGAAATGCAGAAAATCATCACATAGCGAAAAACGCAACTGTGCAAGAATATATGTACTCAACAGCTTTTGAAGCCTTAATAGGATATTTGTATTTAACAAAACAAGAGAAAAGATTAAAAGAAATACTAGAAATGGTAATTGATATAAATAAAAAACATACACAGCAATAAGTGTATGTTTTTTGTTGTGGTGACCCCTACGGGAATCGAACCCATGATTCAGCCTTGAGAGGGCTGCGTCTTAACCGCTTGACCAAGGGGCCATTTAACTACTTACTAAGTGTAGCATATTTTACAGGGGGAAGTCAAGATGTTAAAGAAAAATATCTAGAAAAAATTTGAACGTTCGCTTGACAATAATAAGAAACGGATGTACAATACAAACAACAATTCTATAAAACAAAAATTTGCAAGGAGGGCATATGATAACAACATTACATATAAAAAATATAGGAATAATAGATGATATAACAATAGATTTTAATGAAGGGTTGAATGTATTAACAGGAGAAACGGGAGCAGGTAAAACCTTAATAATAGATTCATTAGCAATTGTTGCTGGGGGAAGATTCTCAAAAGAAATGATAAGAAAAGGGGAAAATTATTCGTTTGTTGAACTTAGTATGTATTGCCCAGAAGACGAAAGAGCGATTGATGGAAATATAATTATTACAAGAGAAATTTATTCAAATGGTAGAAACTCGTGTAAAATAAATGGAAGGCTTATAACAGTAAATGAATTAAAAGATATAATGAAAAAAATAATAGATATACATGGGCAACAGGACAATCAACTTTTATTGGATTCGAAATATCATATAAATTATTTGGATTCCTTTATAGGAGATAAATTAAAAAAGCAAAAAGAATTTTATTTGGAGTTATATACCGAATACAAAAAGAAACAAGAAGAATTACAAAAAAATTATGGAGATGAAAAAGAAAAAGAAAGAAGACTAGATTTATTAAGGTATCAATTAAATGAAATAGCGCAAGCAAACTTGAAATCACGAGAAGACGAGGAATTAGAAGAAAAGAGAAATATAATAGTAAACTCTGAAAAATTACATATAAATTTAACCGAAATAGATGAAACTTTATCAAATCAAGTAATTGATGGATTAAGCAATTCTATAAAAGCATTAGAAAAAATAGAGGAATATGGAGAGATATATAAAGAAAAATTAATTGATCTTAAAAACATATATTATGAAATACAGGAACATTCAAGGGATTTTGAAAATATGAAAACTCAAATATGCTTTGACGAGTGTGAAAGAGACGACATAGAAAAAAGATTAGATATCATATATTCTCTTAAAAGAAAATATGGAAATAGCATAGAAGAAATATCAAAGTATAAAGAAAATGTAGAGAAACAGATATATGAAATTGAAAATGCTGAAGAATATAACAAAATATTGAGAACAAGAATAAAAGAATTGGAAGAAGAAATGAGCAAATGTGCGGAATCAATGGAAAAAATAAGAATAGAATATGCCAATGAATTATCTGAAAAAATAAATACTGAGTTAAAGGATTTAGAAATGCTTAATTCCATTTTTGAAATAAAAATAGAAAGATTACAAGAATTCAATATTAATGGATTAAACAAAGTAGAGTTCTATATTTGTACTAATATAGGAGAAACAACAAAACCACTTGTAAAAGTAGCATCAGGTGGAGAAATGTCAAGATTAATGTTAGCTATTAAGTCTGTATTTGCTAAAACAGATGATGTTCCTGTTTTGGTATTTGATGAGATAGATACAGGAATAAGCGGAAAAGCGGCAAAAGCAGTAGGAGAGAAGCTAAAAATAATATCAAAAGTACATCAAGTAATATGTATAACTCACTTGGCGCCAATTGCGGCAAGAGGAGACTATAATTATTATATAAGTAAAAATGTAAAAGAAGAAAAAACAGTAACAACAATAAAGCAGCTAAATGAGGAAGAAACTATAAATGAAATAGCAAGAATAGCAACAGGAGAGGTAACAGAAATCTCTAAACAGCATGCAATAGAATTACGAAAAGCTTCTTAATAGAAAATATAATTAATGTCCTTAAAACCTCATATAAAAATGAGGTTTTAAGACACTAAAACAAACAAGAATAATGTCGTTTTATGACACACGATTTTTCTTGAATTTAAGTAAATAAACAGTTATAATTAAATTAACAATTATATTTATAGCAAAGTTTGAATTTATTAATGTCAAAAAACTTAAATCAAAAAAGTTAGATTTCTTAAATTTTTAGTCTGAAATCTCAAAAATCACAATTATCTTCAAAAAAATCTCAAAATATAATGAATTTTTCATATTTAAACATATGTTTTTTTGTCATATCAAAATTTTGTTCAAATTCTATATAAGAAATTTAATAATATTATTAAATTTGTCTTAAAGCTATATGTATAAAATCTGATGCTAAGGAGGAATGATAATAAATAAAACAAAATGCTAGTTAAACAAATACCTTCAAGATGAGTGCCAAAAATGGTACTCATTTTTATTGAAAAATAAACATAAATCCCACAAAACTGTTTACATGTTCTTACTTTTAGGGTATAATAATACATATTATTTTATGGCGAAATATTAGACATAAGCCTAGAAAGGGATGAAAAGTATGAATGAAGAAACAAACAACAATTTAGAACAAGAATTGGATTTAAACCAATTAATGATAATAAGGAGAGAAAAATTAGAAAAATTAAAACAAAATAATAAGAATCCTTTTGAGATAACAAAATTTGATATAACTCATACAAGTAAAGAAATAATAGATAATTATGAAGAATTAGAAGGGAAAGATGTAACAATAGCTGGAAGAATTATGGCTAAAAGAATAATGGGAAAAGCATCATTCTGCCATATTCAAGATGGAGATGGAAAAATTCAAAGTTATGTAAGCATAAATGATCTGGGAGAAGAGAGTTATAAACAATTTAAAGAAGATGATATAGGAGATATAATTGGAATTACAGGTTTTGTATTTAAAACAAGGACAGGTGAAATATCTATTCATGCAAAAGAAGTAATACTTCTTTCAAAGTCTCTAAGACCACTTCCAGAAAAATTTCATGGACTAAAAGATACAGATTTACGTTATCGCCAGAGGTCTGTAGATTTAATTATGAACCCTGAAGTAAAAGAAACATTTAAAAAGAGATCATTAATAATTAAAGAAATCAGAAATATGTTAGATGAAAAAGGATTTATGGAAGTTGAAACACCTATATTACAAACTATACCAGGTGGAGCTTCTGCAAGGCCATTTATAACACATCATAATACTCTAGATATAGATATGTATTTAAGAATTGCAACAGAATTATATTTAAAAAGACTTATTGTTGGTGGATTTGATAAAGTTTATGAGATAGGAAGAAACTTTAGAAATGAAGGTATGGATATAAAGCATAATCCAGAGTTTACTTGTATAGAACTTTATGAGGCATATACAAATTTAGAAGGTATGATGAATATAACCGAAGAACTAATAAGAAGATGTGCTAACAAAGTATGCGGTACTGGAAAAATATCATATCAAGGTGAAAAAATTGACCTAGAAAAACCATTTAGAAGAATTACTATGATTGATAGTATTAAAGAAGTTACAGGTGTTGATTTTAATACTGTAGAAACAGATGAAGAAGCACAGAAAATTGCAAAAGATTTAAACATGGAAATTGATCCAATAAAAACAACCAGAGGTGACATAATAGTACAAGTATTTGAAGAAAAAGTTGAAGAAACATTAAGACAACCAACATTTTTATATGAATATCCAATAGAAAATTCACCTCTAACCAAAAAGTGTAAAGATAATCCAAGAATGACACAAAGATTTGAATTGTTTATAGGAGGTAGAGAATATGCAAATGCATACTCAGAATTAAATGATCCTATTGACCAATATGAAAGATTTTTGAAACAAGTACAAGCAAGAGAAGCAGGAGATGAAGAAGCAAATATGATGGACGATGACTTTGTGCAAGCATTAGAATATGGAATGCCACCAACAGGAGGCATGGGAATGGGAATTGACCGTTTGGTAATGTTACTTACAGATTCAGCATCAATAAGAGATGTACTATTATTCCCAACAATGAAACCATTAGCATAGAACATTTAAGTATTCTAATAAAACTTAATAAAATTAAAAAAACTGAATACTGCCTAATAAGTACATTACAGCCATTATAGAAAAAAATTAAAACATATTGTATCATAAAAAAGTGCAAAAAACAAACAACTTTCAACTTTTTTGCACTTTTAGTGTGTAGGTTTGTCAAACATATGTCACACTTCACTACAAATTACTGCTCTATAAAT
>ERZ835980.2852-NODE-2852-length-14510-cov-2.693117_pt1 | contig 14510 bp, 7 predicted proteins | sample MGYA00519943_ERZ835980 | MGnify/ENA primary metagenome ERZ835980 (study PRJEB31850, sample SAMEA3708791) | human gut metagenome | biome: human gut; feature: human-associated habitat; material: faeces | place: China | collected 2014 ... | reverse complement strand
CCGCCGATGTTCTCACCCTTGTACCAGACCAGATCATCCTGGCCGCCGGCGCTGCTCCACACGGCGAAGCGGATGCTGCTGTAGCCGGTGGCGCTGTAGAGCCGCAGCTTCATCCAGTTGGAGTCGTCGGTGACGATGGCCTGGGCGCTCTGCTGAGGCGGCATACCGTAGACATTGGCGGTGGTGTGGGCCACCAGCTTGCCGTCGGCATAGACGTGGATGAAGTAGCCGCCCAGGGTCTTGTGATTCAACAGCTTTACACCGGCGGACCAGGTGCTGCCGGTGAGGCGGCCATCGTACCAGACCAGGTCGTCCTGACCGTTGGCGCTGCTCCACACGGCGAAGCGGACCTTGCCATACTTGGCGGTGGTGGTCAGGGCCAGCTCCATGGCGGCGTTATCGGCGGAGACGGCAGCCGTCAGGCCGGGCTTGACGCCGGGGGCGGGAGCGGGCAGGCTCTTGACCTGGGCGGTGGTGTGGGCCACCAGCTTATTGCCGCTGTAGACATGGATGAAGTAGGTGCCGGTGGTGTTGTGGCGGGCCAGATCCACGTCATAGGTCCAGCTGCCGCTGCCGCCGTTCTTGGCGGTGTACCAAACCAGGTCGTCCTGGCCGCCGGCGCTGCTCCACACGGCGAAGCGGATGCCGCTGTAGCTGCGGGCGGTATCCAGCCGGATGGACATGGTGCGGCAGTTGTCGGACACCTGGGCCGTGACGGTGTCGGGAGCCGGGAGCTCCGCCACCTGGGCGGTGGTGTGGGCCACCAGCTTGCTGCCGCTGTACACATGGATGAAGTAGGTGCCGGTGCTGTTGTGGTTCACCAGAGGCACGGTGTAGGTCCACTGGCCGCTGGCGTTCTTCTTGGCGGTGTACCAGGTCAGGTCATCCTGGCCGTTTACGCTGCTCCACACGGCGAAGCGGACGTTGGAGTGGGCGTGGCCGTTGCCGGCGTCCATGGTTACCGTCATGGTGCGGCATTCGCCGTCCACCACGGCGGAGACGGTGTGGCGCTTGGCGGGGGTGCTGGAGGTGTGGGACGCGCCGCAGTAGCGGCAGACGTACTTCACCTGACCTGCGCTGACGCAGGTGCTGGAATCACTGGCCACGGTGTCGGTGTGGCCCACCACGTGGGTGTTCTGGAAGGTCAGACCGCCCAGCAGCTGGCCGTGGATGCCGTGGTTATACACATGGACCAGATACCGGCCCACCACGTTGTATTTGCACATGGGGACCCGGATGGTGTAGGTGCCGTCGCCGTTGGCGGTGGCATTGTACCAGACCAGGTCGTCCTGGCCGTCCTGCTGGCTCCAGGCGGCGGCCATAATATTGCTGTAGTTCCTGCCCTGACCGGCGGGAGGCGTGATGGTGACCACGATCTCCTTTTCGTCGGCGGACATGCGGCCCCGCAGCAGCTGATACAGGCGGCCGTCGCTGCCAAATTCGTACCAGGTCTTGCCGATCAGGCGGCGGCCGGTGTACATGACGCCGAAGTCATCGCCCAGGTCGGAGGTCTCGAAGTAATAGGTGGCGTCGCCGATGTCCTTCCAGCCGGAGGCGATGCGGCCATTCTCGAAGTATAGGGTTTTGCCATCGTCCCGCTGACCACCACGCCGTCGTCAAAGACGAACTGCTTGCCGTACAGGGTGACCCGGCCATCGTAGGCGATGCCATTGCTGTCGAAGCAATACACCTCGGGGTCGATGATGAACCAGCCGGTGTGCCAGGCGTTGTTATAGCTGTACATCCGCAGGCCGGTGGCCTCGTCCCGGGCCCAGCCGGTGTAGCCGGAGTCCTTCAGCTCCACGGTCTGGCCGCAGAAGGAGCAGACCAGCTTGCCGTCACGGACGTATACGGTGTCGCCGGAGAAGTCGTGGCCCTTGTCGCGGCATACGGAGGCGGGCACCCGCATGGTGTAGGTATCCAGCAGGGACTGGGCGCCCTCGGCGCTGACGGAGTAGGTGCGGACGGTCATGGCGTCGGCGGTGGCCTCCACGGCCAGGTACAGGGAGTCATACTCCTGGGACACCTGGGCAAAGTGGAAGTCGGGGTTGTTGACGGCCTTGTACTCGGTGTTGCGGGACTTTTCGCCCAGGTCGCCGCAGATGTAGTACAGCACGCCCTTGCCGTAGGTGGCGGGCAGGCGGCCATTCTGGGCGGTCTCGGACACGGGCTGGCCGTTCTTGAGGACCATGGTGCGGGCATAGCTGTGGTCATGGCCGGAGAACACCACGTTGATGCCGGCGGCCTCAGCGGCGGCGGGGATATAGCGGTTGAAGGCCTCGCTGCTGCCGTTGGGATTGGTATAGTACGCGGGCTGGTGGACCGCCAGCACCTTCCAGGTGCAGTCGGACTTGGCGGCGTCCTGGATCAGCCACTGGCAGGCATCCTCCAGGTTGGCGGCGAAGTTGATGACCGCCACGTACACGTCGCCGTATTCCACGGAGTAGTACAGCCGGTCGGGCAGGGTCCACAGGCTGGCGGCGTTGCCGCCGGACAGGTCGCCGTAGTACTCATGGTTGCCCATGACCTGCACCACGGGGATGTCGGCGTAGTTCCGGGAGAACACGTCCAGGATCTCGCTCCACTGGCCCAGGTTGCCGCCGTTGTCCACAAAGTCGCCGGTCTGGATGCCGAAGTTCATGGACTGGCCGTTGATATTGGCGGCAATGGCGTTCATCAGCCGGATCTCCTCCTGATCGCTCTCGGCGTTGCCGGAGAGCTGGGTATCGCCGATGACGAAGAAGCGGGTGGTGTCCGCGCTGGGCTGGCTGGTGGTGAAGGTCATGTTTTCAGACCACTTGCTGCCGTCACCCACCCGATAGACGTAGGTGGTGCCGGGCTTCAGGCCGGTCAGGGACACGGAGCTGACATAGGCCGCGTCGCCGGAGGTGGTGAACTCCCGGAGGGTCACCTGACCCTGGGCACTGGAGGGGAAGCTGCCCTTGAAGCTGCTCTGCTGGCAGTACTGGACGGTGGCCTTGGCCTGGGCCGTCAGGGGATTGGTGACCCAGGTGATGTTCTGGCAGCTCTGGGCATTGGGGGTGGCGTTGAGCTGCACGAAGCTGGGCATACCATCGGTGCTGCCGCCGGCCCGGCGGGTGACGATGACCGTTTCAAAGGAACGGTGATTGTCCTTCCGGGCGGTGACGCCGGTACGGGAGCCGGCGGAGAGGTTGCTGAAGTAGTCGGTGCTGACCTGGCCGGAGGCGTTGGTGGTGCCGATGCGGGTGTCGCCCACATACAGGTCCACACCGGAGGCGGCCTTGCCGTTGATGTCCTTCACATACAGCCGGGCCGCTGCCGCGCCCTCCACCATGATGTCGGAGGTGACGGTGTAGTAGCCCTGCATGGGCAGACGCAGGCTGCCGGTGGAGGTGGTGTAGGTGACGCCGTCACAGGTGTAGGTCACGGTGACGGAGATGGGCAGGCTGTCCAGCGCCGTGGCCCCGGCGGGCATGGGCATGGTGAAGGTGAACAGGTCCTTCCCGGCAGAGCCCGTGCGGGTCATATTCACGGTGACGGTCTTTTCGGTGGTGGTGCGGCGGGCGGCAGAGCTGGAGCCCTGGAAGCCGGAGCCGTAGGCCAGGGAGGCGCATGTGTTGAAGGCGCCCTTGCCGCCGTTTTCGTCGGTGTCGAACAGGTCCACGTTGCCGTACACGATGTGCGCGGTGACGGAGTCGATCTTACCGGCGTTGGGGGAGGTGACGGACACCACATAGTTCTCGCCCACCAGGGCATAGGACGGGGTGTCCAGGGTCACGGTGGGGATATTGGCGGTGCCCTTCACGGTGAAGGAGCGGGTGACGCTGGCCCGGTTGCCGAAGCCGTCCATGATCTCCACCTTAATGCTGTGGCGGCCATTGGGCAGTGTCACGGTGCCGGTAACGGCCTGGTCGGTGTTGGCGAAGTTCCGGATATCCTGGCCGTCGATGGTGATAACGGTGTTCTCGGCGGACACGCCGGTGCGGTTCTCACCCTGGGGATCATAATACCCGGTAAAGAATTGCAGCTCATTGTCCGTCAGGACGGTGGAACCGTCCTCGGCCAGCTCCGTCAGGTCGGAATAGCCGGTGAGGGAGGAGCTGCCGCCCCGGACGGAGGTGATGACGGGGTTCTCCAGGTCGTCGGCGGTGGTACCGTATACCGCGCGGATGTTGTCCACATACAGGCTGCCGGCGGCACGGGAGCCGCAGGTGATCTTGTTGCCGTCCACGTCGCCGGTGCCGCCCTCGATGATGATGGTCCACAGCAGCACCTGACCGGCGGTGATCTTCAGGGGGTGATTCTCCACATCCTGGGCCTTGTCATACACGCTGCTGAGGTCTGCCTCCACATACTTCCAGCCGGTCCAGTTGATGCCGGTATACTGGGTGGTGGTCTCCACGGTCTGGCCGGCGGCGTTGACAGTGGTGGTCTTCAGGTGCAGCAGGCTGGTGGTGACATACTTTTCCCCGTTCCAGTAGGACACGCTGGTGGACAGCCAGTAGTTGGGCGTGCCCTCGGGGGCGTAGACCCACATGCCCAGGGCGGTGGGCTTGCCCTCGATGACCACGTCCTCGCCGCTGTAGCGGAGATACTCGTTGGTGTTGTTGGTGCCGGAGATCTTGGTATAGTCGTAATGATACTCCAGGGACTTCTGGCCGAAGCGCACGGGGCCTTCATCGGAGCCTACCCGGCGGGCGTACATATCCCACGCGCCCTCCTGGGCGGTGGCGATGGCGCCCACATAGTATTCATAGCCCATGGAGCGGAACAGGGTGGCGGGGTCCTGGGCGCAGTCCCAGCTGTAGGGTGCGCCGGCGGAGTTGCAGTCCCATTCCGCGTTGCTGCTGATAAAGTCGGGGCATGCCAGGCCGAAATCGGTAATGGGCCCGTAAGGGATGTCCAGACCGTTGGGATCCTTGCTGACCTGACCGGCCACGCCGAAGCCCGCGTCGCTGACGCCGGGCAGATTATGGGCGCTGTGACCGGAAAAGCTATTCAGGTTGCCCCACACGGCGTTGGCACCCACGTTCACGCCGGACTTGGAGCTTTCATCCTCGAAATCCAGGAGGATGGTGGGCATTTTGCCGATTTCCACGGTGACGGTGTCGGTGAGCTTCTGGCCGTTGGCCTTGGTGTAGGTGACGGTGATCTCCGCCTTGCGGGTCTGGCTGGCCTTGGCCGCCGTGTGGAGTCGGTTGTCCACGATGGTGCCGATGTCGGCGGCGGTGGTGCCCTCGGTCAGAGGCCGGATGGTCCAGGTAAAGTCGCCGTCGTGATAGTGGATATCCCGCAGGCTGCTTTTGACGGTGAGGCCCAGGTCGCTGGTCTTGTCATAGTCCAGGGACAGGCTCTTGCCGGAGAAATACACCTGGTCGGGCTCGGCGATGGTGACGGAGGCGGAGCCAACGTCCTGCCCCTGATAGGTCAGGCGGACCCGGACCTCGCCCACATAGCCCTTGGCGGCGGTGAACACGCCGGTGGAGGCGTCGATCCGCCCGGCGGCGGGGGTGTCCAGCACCCAGGTCAGGCCGCTTTCCGGCAGGTCGGCCGCGCCGCCTGCGGAGTCAGCGCCCAGGGCCGTGAAGGCCACCTGGCTGCCGGGGGTATAGAGCTCATTCTGGGGGCTGACGGAGGCATGGTCGAAGTCGCCGTCGAAGCGGGCGGTGGACACCACCAGCAGGGCGTCGGACACGGTGCGCTCCAGGCCGTCGCTGGGGCTGTTGCGCACCAGCAGCTCGTCGGTGCCCTCATAGCGGGCGGCCACGGTGGCGGAGCCGCCGCCGTCCAGATAGATGGCGGTGACGCAGCCGGCGTCCTTCAGGAAGCTGGCCACCTCATACATGCTCATGCCGATGGACATGGGCTCCTGGCGGCCGTCGGCCTCGAAGAACACCACGGAGCCGTCGGCACGGATGCCCACGCTGTTGCGGGGCATGCGGTCGCCCTGGTCCAGGCCGGGGACGATCTGGCCGTTTTCCACCAGCATATAGGGGCCGGAAACGGCCTCCACCACGTCGGAGGTGTCGCTGCCGGCGGGGCGAATCACGGCGGAGCCGTCCTTCAGAATGGCGAAGAAGGGCTCGGCGCCGGTTTTCACCAGGTTGCCCTCCATGATCAGATAGCCGGTGGGGGCGCCGGTCTGCATATTGTAGTAGTCGGCGTTGGTGGCCAGGACCACGCGGCCCTCGGTATCCGAGGCCCGTCCGTAGGCAGCGGCCTGGGCGGTGGTCTGGGACATCTCCCATTTCAGCTTGCCGCTGTCCACCATGGCCTTGCGCTGGGCGGCGGTGCTGCCGTCATAGTAATATCCGGTGTAGCTGGCCTTCAGGGTCACGTCCTTGGACAGGTCGATCTCCGAAAGATAGCCCACCACCTGGCTGCCGTTGACGTTGCGCATGACCACCTTTTCCAGGGTCACGCCGCTGGCCACGGCATTCTTGGTGCGGGTAATGGGGGTGAGCCCGGCGGCGTTGCCGGACTGGACCTCCGCCTGGGGCTGCCGGGCGTCGGGTTCGGCGGTGTCGGGCTGCGTCTGCTGGACGACAGCGTCCGGCTCCGGCTCCTGGAGCCCGGTGGCCCAGGCCTGGGGCATGACCAGGCTGGCGGCCATCAGCAGCGCCAGAAGCAGTGATAGTGCTCTTTTCATCTTTTTCCTCCGTTACAGTTTGATTTCCAACACTTGATCGGGGTGCTCTCTCCGGGGTGCGGTCCCTCCTTTCAGTTCACGATGGCGGTGGTGTGGGCCACCAGGTTCTGTCTGGTATTGCCGTAGACATGGATGAAGTAAGTGCCCTTGTCCTGGTGCTGGGACAGGTTCACGGTATAGGACCAGTCGCCGTTGGACTGCCTGACCGCCTGGTACCACTGCAGGTCGTCCTGGCCGTTGGCTGCGCCCCAGGTGGGGAACCAGACCTTCGTCAGATCGCTGCGGCCCGTCAGGGTCACGGTCATATAGCGGCCGCCGTCGTGGAGGCGGGTCCATACCTGGGGGGACACCACCTGGGACACGGAGGCGGTGGTGTGGGCCACCAGGTTCTTCTTGTTGTTGCCGTAGGCGTGGAGGAAGAAGCCTCCCGCGCTCTTATGGTTGGCCAGAGGCACCCGGCAGGTCCAGGAGCCGTCCGGCTGCTTGGTGGCCTCGTACCAGCGCAGATCGTCCTGGCCGTTCACGGCGCTCCAGGTGGGGAACCAGACCTTCGTCAGGTCGCTGCGGCCCGCCAGGGTCACGTCCAGATACCGGCCATCGGCGGACAGCACCGCCTGCATGCCGGAGCGGACCGGCTGGGGGGGCTGTTCGGGCTGGGAAGGCTGGGAAGCCTGAGGTACGGTAACGGTGGTGTGGGCCACCAGATTCTTCTTGGTATTGCCGTAAGCGTGGATGAAGTAGACGCCGGTGCCGGAGTGGTCCGACAGGGCAATGCGGCAGGTCCAGGAGCCGTCGGTCTGCCTGGCGGCCTCATGCCAGCGCAGGTCGTCCTGGCCGTTGTCCTGGCTCCAGGTGGGGAACCAGACCTGGGTCAGGTCGCCGCGGCCCGTCAGGGTCACGTCCAGATACCGCCCGTCGGCGGACAGGGCGGCCTTCATCTCCGGCCCGGGGATCTTCTCCACATAGGCGGTGGTGTGGGCCACCAGGTTCTTCTTGTTGTTGCCGTAGGCGTGGATGAAATAGGTGCCGGTGGTGTTGTGGCGGGACAGGGCCACGGAATAGGTCCAGGAGCCGTCGGCCTGCTTCTCGGCCTCGTACCACTGGAGGTCATCCTGGCCGTTCTTCTCGCTCCAGGTGGGGAACCAAACCTGGGTCAGGTCGCTGCCGCCGGTGAGGGTCAGGTTCAGATACCGTCCGTCGGCGGACAGGGCCGCCTTCAGGGCGGGCTTCTCCGGCTGCACCAGGTTGTCCACCACCACGGTGCCGTGGTCCAGCAGACCCTGGGGCAGGCCGTTCTGATTGTAGACATGGACCATATAGGTGCCGGTTTCCTGGTGGCTGATCAGGGGCACCTCGGCCACCCAGCGGCCGTCCTGTTTCTTGGCCTGATACCAGTGCAGATCATTCTGGCCGTCCTGCTGGCCCCAGACGGCGAAGCGCAGGGAAGTCTGGCTGGGAGCGGAGTAGGTCAGGTACATCACCGTGCGGCTGGCGTTGAAGTAGTACCCCAGCTGCTGGGGACGCACGGTGGGGGTAAAGGCATTGGCCCGGCCGGTGAGCCAGGTGCGCACCCGGCTGATGGCCTCGTCATAGGTGGGGGCGAAGGGGGTTCCGCCGGGCTTGGGATTGGCGGCGCCCAGAGTGCTCCAGCGCAGGTAATTCAGGTCGGCGGAGACGCCGATCTCGTCCCGCAGGCCGTCCACCTGACCGGCCATGCCGGTAAGCAACGGCTTATACCGGGTGTACAGCTCCTGCACCCGCTGATAAAACGCCGGGATGTTCAGCATCTTCTTCATCAGCACAGAGGTGCTGCTGGCGTTGTAGTCGGTTACCTTTTCGTTCTTGTTGCCCATGCAGGTGTCAAAGTCCCACAGGGGGCCTACATGGAGCACGTCGGACGCGCCGTCCTGATACCAGAAGAAGCTGGTGAAGAAGGACTCGCCGTTGAGAACGTACTCGTTCATCAGATAGTAGCGGGCCAGGGAGTCCACGTCGATCATTTCATTGAGCTGGCTCAGGGACAGATTCTCCCAGCCCTGGGAGGTCAGCGCCGTGGTCAGGCGGGTCATGGCCGTCTGGAAATTGGTCATGGCCTGCTGAATGTGTCCGTCGTCCTCCTCCACGATCTCCTTCAGGGCGAAGTAGCTGTTCAGCCGCCCCTCGAAGAAATAGTGGTCCTCGTCCGTGGCGAAGCCGTTGTCCAGCTCGAACATGGCCCCGGCGGGGTCCTGCAGGTTCAGGCGGCCCTTGCCGATCTCGGCCTTTTCGCCCAGCAGGTACACGCCCAGGTACTGGCCGTCTATCCACAGGTCCACATATTGATATTCCGTCACGAAGGGGAAGTCCATCTGCTCCGCCGCGTCATACACCAGCCGGGTGCGGATCATGCTGTCGTCGGAGGCGTTGGCCAGCAGAATCCACTTCTTGGCGGCGGGCATACCCAGCACGGAGGTCTTTTTGCTGAACTTGATCTGGTAGGGCTTTTTGGCGTATTCCCGCCAGGTGGAGTTGCCCCGGCCCTTGATCTCCACGGCGCCGGTGAGGACGTCGTCCCCGTCCGTCAGCACCAGGTCGTTGCCGGGATACTTCACGTCCTTGTCCTGGTGGATCTGGTCCAGGGTGGTACCGTTGAGGGTCAGCCGCAGGCTGGGCAGACTGCTCTGCCGCAGGCACACCGTCTCGGTTCTGCCGCCCTCCAGGGTCAGGGTCACCCGGTCACGGTCGGCGAAGGCCCCGGTCAGGGTGCCGCCCTCCCGGTCCAGGGCGCCGGCGGAGGCCGCCGTTACCCTGCCGCTGAAGGACAGAACCGTGTCCGCCGGGCTTTCGTCCTGGGGCAGGAACAGGTACCACACCCCGTCCTTTTCGGATTGGTACCCCTGGTTGGTCCACTGCCGGGCGTCCACGGTCCAGCAGCGGAAATCGTTGTCTCCGGCGAAGGCCGTGGCTGTCAGCAGCACCGTCAGCAGGAGGGCCGCCAGCAGCGCCCACAGCCAGGCGCCGGATTTTTGGATTGCTTTCATGCATCTTTCTCCCATCTGAAAGGATAGAGCGGCTGCGGGCAATTTTACACGATAAAGCGCCGCTGTTCCGCTAATTACACTCTATTATAACAGGTACACTGCGAAATATCAACCGCTTTTTGCTGCGTGCCCGCCAAAAATCAGGTAAATTTTTGGATGAAACGTATAAAATAAGAGCTCCCGGCGCGGCCGGAAGCTCTCATTTTATGCAATTATGGGGATCCACTCAGTCCTCGCGGCTGGCCAGCACGTTCATGGAGACGGGCTCGTCGTTGGCAACGGGGGCAGACAGATTGACGCTGGAATAGCCGCCCCGCAGGTCGGAGCCATCCTCAAACGTCTTGGTGCAGCGGTCATACTCCACCTGTATCACGGAGGCGATGGTGTGGCGGCCATAGTCGTCCAGCTTGGCGTACTGGTCCAGGATCCGCTGGGTGTCCTCCGTCAGGTGGATGTTCTCCTCGCCCAGGGCGCAGATGCCCAGTGTGCGGCAAATCTGGACCACCGTGTCAAACGAAGAACCGCCGATGCCGTTGTGCAGTGCGCTGTTGATGGTGGACAGAGGAATGCCAACTGCAAAAGCAAACTGCCGGACGCTCTTGTACTGGCGGGAAATTTCGTCCCGTACGATGTTGGTAAGTTTGTCCATAATTCGACCCTCTTTACTGTAGATTCCAGAAGCAGCTTTGCTTCCGGATAAACTAATTATAACAAGCCGTACGAGAAATCGCAATAGGGAAACGTGAAAAATAATAATTTTTTTACAATCTGCCGCTATAAATAAATCCGTATGGGGGCAATTTCCTCTTTTCATTTGGGCACCTGTGTGATACACTATACAGGATAGGGGGGAGGGCTCCTGTGAAGAAAAAGTGGTCGCCCCGGACGGCTGCGGGGCAAATCACGGTGCAGCTGGTGCGCCGGTATTATCTGCATGACGTGGGCCGGGACAGCGCGGCCCTGACCTATTACCTGCTGTTTGCGCTGTTCCCGCTGCTGGTGTTCATCAGCACCCTGCTGGGCATCCTGAAACTGGACGTGGACAGCGTGACCCAGGTGCTGTCCCAGATCGTTCCGGCGGACGTGATGTCGGTGCTGGAGTCGTATCTTGAATATGTGTCCGCCAACGCCAGCCGCCAGCTGCTGTGGTTCAGCCTGATTTTCTCCGTCTGGTTCCCCATGCGGGCCACCAGCTGCCTGCTGCACTCCCTGCGCAAGGCCTTCGGCCTGGGTCCGCCCCGGAAAATGCTGGTCAATCAGCTGGGGATTCTGCTGTTCACCGTGTGGCTGATCCTGACCATCGGACTGACGCTGCTGCTGGTCACGGTGGGCCGCCGGGCGCTGGAGTTTCTCTCCGGCCTCATCGAGCTGCCGGCGGGGTTCATCGACCTGTGGAGCTATCTGCGGTTTATCGTTCTGGGCGTGGTGATGTTCCTGATGCTGACGGTGCTGTATATGCTGGCACGGGGGCAGCGGCGGCCTTTGAAGGAAGTGGCTCCCGGGGTGGGCATCTCCCTGGCGGCGTGGATGGTCCTGTCCCTGGCCTTTTCGTATTATGTGGAGAATTTTGCCAATTATTCCGTGCTGTACGGCTCCATTGCCACGGTTGTGGTGGTGCTGCTGTGGCTCTATATGAGCGGCACGGTGCTGATTATGGGCGCGGAGTACAGCGCCGTGATACTGCGCCGCAGGCGCAGCCGGCTGCCGGAGAGCAGCGGAGAGGAGCAAGCATGAAGATCATCATTGTGGGCAACGGCAAGGTGGGCTATGCCATTGCCCGGCAGCTGGCGGTGGAGGATCACGACATCACCATCGTGGACGACGACGCCGCGGCCCTGCACCGGGCCGACAGCACCCTGGACGTGATGTGCGTGGAGGGTAACGGCGCCAGCATCAGCGTGCTGGACGCGGCGGGGGTCCGCGGCGCGGACCTGGTCATCGCCGTGACCAATCTGGACGAGACGAACCTGGTGTGCTGCCTGATCGCCAAAAAGCTGGGGGCGCAGCACACCATCGCCCGGGTCCGGAACCCGGAGTATCGCCGGGACGCCGGGATGCTGAAGCGGGAGATCGGCCTGGATATGCTGATCAATCCCGACCTGGGGGCGGCCCAGGAGATCGCCCGGATCCTGAGCTTTCCGGCGGCCTTCTCGGTGGAACCCTTCGCCGGAGGGCGCATCGACATGATCGGCTTCCGGGTGACGGAAGAGGACTCCCTGGCGGGGGTGTCCCTGAACGATTTCCATCGCAACCGCCTGGCGGAGGTGCTGATCTGCGCCGCCCACCGGGGGGACGACATCATCATCCCCGACGGCTCCTTTGTGCCCCGCAGCGGGGACAAGCTGTACATGGTGGGCACCAAGGCGGAGCTGCAGAAGATGCTGCGGGGCATCGGACGCACCCTGCAGAAGGTGAAGAACGTGTCCATCCTGGGCGGCAGCCGCATCACCATGTACCTGACCTGGGAGCTGGCCCGCAGCAATACCAAGGTCCGGATCGTGGAGATGAAGCACGACAAGTGCCTGCGTCTGTCCGCCGAGCTGCCCGGGGCCATGATCATCGAGGGCGACGGCACCGACGCCGACCTGATCGAAAGCGAGAACATTTTCGAGACTGACGCCTTTGTGGCGCTGACGGACCGGGACGAGGAGAACCTGCTGATGGCGCTGACGGCCCAGCGGGCCGGGGTGCCCAAGGTGCTGACCAAGATGACCCGTCCCAACTACATGGACCTGGTGCAGGAGACGAAGCTGGGCAGCATCATCAGCCCCAAGGACCTGACCTCCAACCAGATCACCCGCTATGTCCGGGCCCTGGCCAACTCCCAGGGCAGCACCGTGGAGAGCCTTTACAAAATGCTGGACGGCTCCGTGGAGGCGTTGGAATTTACCGCCACGGCCTCCAGCCGGTCGGTGCTGGACAAGCCCCTGAAGGATCTGACCCTGAAAAAGGGCGTGCTGCTGGCGGCCATTGCCCGGGAAAACAAGATCATCATCCCCGGCGGTCTCACCACCATCCAGGAGGGGGACCATGTGGTGGTGGTCACCAAGTCCCAGGTGTTCGACGACCTGACAGACATCCTGCTGTAAGTAAATAGAAACCTTCAAAACCAACGGTATCCAACGACAAAGGAGGCGGCGACATGAGAAAGTACGGAATCTGCCTGCTGCTGGGGCTTTGCCTGCTGCTGACGGCCTGCGGGGCGGGGCAGGAGACACCGGACGGAGACGCAGTCCCTGCCGCATACTGGACCGGCGGCGATGCGGACCTTCCGCGGCTGCGGGCGGAGACGATCCACTGCAGCGAGGCGGGCTTTTACCTGGAGGACGGCGGCGCGGACCGGTCCCCTTTGGTCACGGAGACTTTTTCCGGGACCCTGCCCGACGGGGAGCAGGAGCTGACGGTGGACTTCCTTTGGTGCGTGTTCCGGGGGGAGGTCTATGTCCGGCAGCCGGAGGACGCCCGGGTGGTGGTGGAGCCCATCCGGGGCTGCACCACGGCGGTGACGGTGCTGGTGCCCGGCCAGGACCGGATGGAGCACGGCCGCTATGCCCTGGCCCGGCTGGGGGAGAATACCCTGGAGTGGCTCTTTCCCGGGCAGCTGCAGGGGCTGGAGCTGCGCCAGCTGGAGCTGACGCCGGACCTGACCCGGGCGGTGTTCCTGGCAAGAGTGGAGGACGGGGACGGCTTTTACGAGGCGCCTTACCTCTGCGACGGGCAGCAGCTGGTGGACCTGGCCCGGAGCTGCGCCGGGGAGACGCCCCGGGGCGCCGTGGGCGTCCGCTGGGATGGGGACGATATCCTGCTGTTCCTTTCCGACAGCTGGACCAAGGACACGGAGGCCCGGACGGATGTGTACCTGTACCACGGCGGCCGGTGGGAGCAGACCGTCTGTGACGCGCCTCTGTATGTGCAGGCCCGGCAGGAGGACGGCATCCAGTTCCATTACGGAAGCCGCTATGCCACCCGTCTGGTGGACGGACGGCTCTGCGTGGTGGATCTGCGCAGCGGGGCGGTGGAGGACACCGGCATCCCGGCCCAGGCGGACTATACCGTTTATCAGCAGGACGGCGAGCTGGTGATCCTGACCCAGCCGGAATGAAAATATGAAGCAAAAACCTCCGGCCAGGCCGGAGGTTTTTGCTTGCCGGATAGCCGAAGCATGGTCAGGGCCGCGTCTGTCTGGCGCGCCGGAGTGCCGCCAGACGGTCCCATGCCCCCATGCCCGGGCGGTAGACCAGCTCGCCGATGGCCACGCCGAGAACCGCCGCCGTTATCAGGGGAATCGCCAGCATGGCGATGTTGGACCGGGCCAATCGTTTTTGGATGGTCATGAGAACCACTCCTCCCTTATAGTCAGGCTGATTATACCACAGAAAGCGGCGGCTGTGGTTAAATAATCCTTAAACAAGGTTGCTTTTCCGGACAAAAATGGTATGATAGACATGACGCGAAAGACAACGGACCGAAGTGGAGCGTAAACTATGACGGCATTTCTGCAACAATATATTTCCCCGGCGCTGCCGGTGATCCTGTGGCTGTTCCGGGGCGTGACCGCCGGGCTGGCGGTGTGGCTGCTGGTGCGGTGCTGCAAGTCCCTGTTCCGGGGCCGGGACCGGGAGAGCTGGGGCTTTGTGACCCTGTCTAACGGCGCGCGGTACGAGCTGTATCACTGGGAGAACGTCATCGGCCGAGCCCGGCGGGCGGATATCCGGGTGAATTTTCCCTCCGTGTCCCGGACACACGCCATTTTGCAGCGGGACGACGGCGGGATATGGCGGGTCGACCCCATCAACCGCAGCAGCGGGGTGCTGCTGAACGGAAAGCGGACGCTGGAGCCTGCCAATCTGAACCCCGGG
>ERZ835980.2848-NODE-2848-length-14534-cov-3.750397_pt1 | contig 14534 bp, 10 predicted proteins | sample MGYA00519943_ERZ835980 | MGnify/ENA primary metagenome ERZ835980 (study PRJEB31850, sample SAMEA3708791) | human gut metagenome | biome: human gut; feature: human-associated habitat; material: faeces | place: China | collected 2014 ... | reverse complement strand
TAATGTCGGAGCCAAATTGTAAAGATGATTCCGAGATGGAATGCCAAACATATTCCTGAAATGAAGAAAGGTGCACACCGCAACGGCGTACACCTTTCAGGGCCTTTAAGCTTGAAATGAGGCGTCTCTACTGCTGGAAGGTCAGCGACTCCTTACGGAACTCCTTCATCAACTTCTCAACTTCCAATGAGGCTTTGCGGGCCCGCGTACCGGCTGCCTTGTTGCCTTTCTCGACCTGAAGCGCTGCCTCAGCGGAGAATGCGTCGTAAGCCTGCTGGATTTTTTCAATTAACTCTTTCATTCAAGTATTAAAAAATTCGGATGGCAAAGATAACTTTTTTCCGGGAAATGCCCACACTCATCCTTGTTTTTTCTTGGGGAGCAACTGCGATAATTTCGGGTCGGCCTCGATGCGAGCGATCTCCCGGAGGACAAGCTCCGCAACGTCGGCCTTGACACGGTAATAATTCTCTTTGACGATCTCCTCCATGTGATCCTTGCCGTCCTCGCCGATGAAAGACGAAATTTCGGGAATGGGGACATAGGCCGCAGTTTCCGCCTTGACCTTATCGTTGTCGATGACGATCTCGGCATGGAAGATCTTCTGCTCGATACGCTCGTCGAAGTTGTCGGCGACTGAGCCGACGAACATGCCCTGTGTAAGGTTGGAAATCTTCGAGGCCGGGATCAGCGTTTCCAACTGTGTATTGGTCGAGGTCGTGACATTCTCGTTAGAGACCGAGTGCGACTCGCGTAGCTGGACGATTTTGCCGAAACGATCCGACAAGGTGCGGGCCGTATCGCCCACGACCTGTCCCGAGAAGATATTGCCCACGGTATTGATGATGACCTTGGCCTCCTTCTCTCCGTAGTCGCGCTCCAACTGTGAGAAGTCCTGAAATCCCAGACAGACAGAAACCTTGTTCGAACGAGCCGTGGCTATGAGGTTGTCCAAACCGCGGATATAGATCGTCGGCAGCTCGTCGATGATAAGAGACGATTTTAATTTCCCCTTTTTATTGATAAGCCGTATCAGGCGCGAGTTATAGAGTCCCAGCGCCGCGCCGTAGATGCTCTGACGGTCGGGATTGTTGCCTATGCAGAGGATTTTCGGCTCCTCAGGGTTATTGATGTCGAGTGTAAAGTCATTGCCCGTCAGCACCCAGTAGAGCTGTGGAGAGATCATGCGCGAAAGAGGTATTTTCACCGACGCCACCTGTCCCTGCAACTGATCCTGCGCATTACTTTTCCATGCGTCCACAAACGGCGAAAGATAGTTTTCCAGCTCCGGATAGGACGAAAGAATTGGGAAAATCTTTTCGAGAGGTTGGCACAGAAACTCGATGGCGTGCGGGAAGGTACAATAATGTCCGTTGTCATAGATTTTCAGGTACCAGATAATCGCCGCGAGCAGGATGACGGCCGAATCGGTGAAAAAGTCACCCTGCTTATCAACCCATGTTTTATTGAGATTCAGAAGCGTGACATAGGCGCTTTCGTAGGCATCCGAAATGTCGTCCATGAAGCGGGCGTCGATGGGATTGCAACGGTTCGAGCGGCGGGGATCGTCGAAGTTGATGATGCAGAACTTCGGCTTGACGGCGTATTTGTCCAGATGCCGGAGCAGGTGGTTGTAGGCAATGCGTGTAAGGTCGTCGAATTTATAGTCGTAGACGAGCATCGAGAAACCCTTCTCGATATGCTGTTTGATATAGTTGTTCAGTACTGCGTAGCTTTTCCCGGAGCCGGGCAATCCGATAACGGCCGTTGAACGGTAGACGTTTACAACCGATATCCACCCGTTCCGCCATTGTCCTTTATAGCGGTAACGCGTAGGTAAGTTCACCGAGCAATCGTTGTCAATACAACGTTCCTCCTGAAGAAAACTTTCGTTATTGTCATTGAAAGGATCGTCCATAAGCGGCTGTTTCATCAATCGCCGCAGCCACACGCCGGCGGCCAGCAGGCTGAGGTAGCCCGCACCGAGGGTCAGCGTGTAGCTCCAGCCCCGGAAGCCGATCCCTGCGGGCAGCGACAGCAGAAAGCCGTTCAGAAAGAACAGCGGGAAGCCGAAGCAGGCGGCAGTGACGATATGCCGCCTGTCGACCCTGCCGTTACGGACGCTCTTCGTGCCGTAGCAGCCCAAGGCGAGGAACAGAAAGGCGCAGAGCTTCGTGACGACGGGAGAGGTGAAAAGAAGCGTTGTACGCTGGATATCGAGCAGGAGGCGGTCAGCATAACCGTAGGTCAGACCGCATGACGAGAGCCATTCGTAACAATACCAATACACGTGCAGTACAAGAAAAAACACGCCCAGCCCCCGGGCGAACTGCACGATACTTTCAAGGGCTTTCAGATCATCTTCCTGTTGCATGGCCGAGAATATTAAAAGTCCCGAAGATACATCTCCGGCAGAAAAACAGATCCCCATGTCCGCTCCAGTCCGCCACTGTCCGCACCGCATAAAGAACGCTCCGAGATGGAGCCCCGGAGCGTGATGCTGAATGAAAACAGATTGCCTATCGCTGGCTGTAGGCGATCAGATTGTTGCGCAGGAAATCCAGAAAACGGGTCAGACGCAGCTTGCGGTTGACGACGGCATAGCGGCACTGTTCCGGATTGTTGATACGGACGTTGAAAGTTCCGGAAAGCACATCGACAAGTGTCGCCAGATCGACCCGTGTACCGTCGATGCGGCGTATGGCTCCGGAGAGTTGCAGAGCCGTAGCGAGCTCCATGATATCCGTAGGTGTGAATTGCTCGGAGAGAAACAGCGGCGACTTGGGGACTTCGACCGACACCGGATCGGCGATGGACGGATAACGAAGCCGGGTAAAGACTAAACGGATTTCGAAATTCGTAAGTTGGATGGCGGATTTCAGCAGCGAGGCTTGCGGTGACTCCTGCTCGACAATTCGCTCTCGCAACCGCATCAGGCGGGATTGGAGGCGGGCAAGTTCGTGCAGCAGGTCGAGGGACGATTTACAGGATTGAACAGTAAGACCGTGCAGCAGGTCGATGTAATCTTCATAGGCAGCGTCAAGAGTCTTCTGCTCAGGGGACAGTAATCGTCGGTTGAGAGATGTTTCGAGCAGGACGATAAATTGGCTTTTGTCCAAGTTTTCCATAATTCGACTTACACAGAATTGGTTGGTTTGCTTTGCAAAAATAGGAATTTTCAGGATACCCAATTACATGTCCGGATATCCGCCCGGATATAAAAAATCGAAAAAAATCATTCATCTTCCTTATTCAAGGAATAAAGCAGTGCATCGGTAAATTTTGTGCGATCTTTCTTGCGTTCCAGAACACGGCGTTTGACATCAGTCGGATCGCCGAGTTTAACATGCAATGTATTCTCGAAGACCCGAACAACCAAATTGAATGGAGCTGTCGAACCATCTGCCAGCACGAAAGGAGGTGGAGTCATCCGATCGAGTCCGCAAAGGATTTCCGAAACGCTGATCGCAGGATAGTGTTTGGACCAATGGAGCGGTGAAGTAAATGCAGGTTCAGATATGAAAGATCGCGGGTGTTCAATACGATGATATAACAACTCTTTTTCCAAGCAGATAAATTCGAGAGTCATGTCGACAACCCGGTGTATATATGGCGGAAGCGAAACGGACGGTTCATGAATTCGAGAAAGCAGAAATCGAAACTGGATTTGCGTATAATTTAACGTATGTAATGCCGACAGACAATCTGTGTCATCGCAAAGTGCTGTAATGAGGCGGGCAAATTTCAAAAAGTAAGTTTGCAGCCTTTTTTCAGAAACAACTTTTCGATTCAATGATTTTAAGATGGCTCTGAACAAAGATGTATGCAACAATTTGTCCATCTATATTTGTCGTTTATTACAATGAATTAAATTGCATATATTGTATCTGTAGGATAATTTTCTTATCTTTGCCAAACGGCGAATAGCTGTCGAATCCTGTCATCGACACCTGAAAATGCTACAAAGACAAGATGGACGGGATGATAGGGGAAATCGTGCAAAAAACAGCACGGGCTTCTCCTATCTGTTCATCGGGTTGTAGCATTCCTCAGGTGTCAATAGGTTAAGTCCGTGCTTTTATTTTATGCTATTTCATTTATGGTTTAACCGAGAAGTTTGATTTTGCTACAATAAATTTATAATTTATGCGTTTCATAAAGAAAATACCGGTTACGATTCATTAAAAGTGAATTTTTCAATACAAAAAGACTTACAGATGCTCACATTCTGAATCGGTCAACATTTACATCCGGATATTTTCTTATTGCCGTTCGAATATTCTTCGAACGGCTTTTTTATCCGAAAGTTAAAAACACCCGCACACCTCAAAAGATGTGCGGGTCAAAATCGGGGCGCTTACAGATGCTCAACCGATTCTAAACAGGTCAACAAAATACATCTCAGAGGAGTTATTCGGCCGTAGCCTCGTCGTAGGTGATGGTATAACCGCTGCTGACGAACGTCCAGTCCTGCGGGCGGTTACCATTCTCGCAAGTAACGGTTTCCTCCCAGGTGTATTTTGTCGACCGTTTTTATCAATTCCAATCTTTCAGCCATTTGCCGTAATTCTGAATACCCTCGGATAATGTCCAGAGTCTGTTCAGATCCAACAGATAGGTGTATCCTTTTTTGCTTCCGAGCAAATAGCTGTTTTCTGGATCCATAAAAATGCAACACGCTGCAAACGTATTGTCCCAAAAAGCTTCGTAACTGTCCTGGAGATTGCTGTGCAAATCGTCGAAGACGATGATGTTGTTAGGCTTATAATTAGGAGTCCAATCTAAAAGGAATTTAGGCTCCCGCATCATGGCCTCTTCTTCCGTTTGGGCAGCAGGATAGATGGGAAAGTTGATGCAGCCGTACCGATCCTTGGGCAGATTGGCAATCGGCTTTTGCGTATAGGTGGATACATACTCCAGTTCGGGATGCCACGGGTCGAGCAGCTGCGGGGCCTCGCTGTTGCTGTTGTAACCCGACCATGCGTAGTCAATGTAATCGCCGACGGCGATTCCGCCCGTCGCTTCCGTATCCCAGAAAGTAGCGGTCGGCTCCTCGTAAACCGTGACCGTCAGTAATTTTTCCGTGCCAAGTGCCTCGCGCAATGCCTTGATGAGCTTCGGATAGGAGGTCGTGTTCACGGCCGGCATACCCTCCTTGCCGTAGCCGGAATTTCGATCCCAGAGGTTTACACCGTCGAGTTCGTATTGTTCGATAACGGTCTTGACCTGCGCTGCGAAGTCTTCGATTTGAGCATCGGTGAGGTTGCAGAACCCGAGCCCCTTGCCTCCGCCTTCGATACTGATACATACCTTGCGTCCGTGTTCCTGCAACGGACGGATATATTTCGTCGATTGGCTGAGCACATAAGTCATGTCGGTTCCGAGATCAAGCAGGGCGCGGCCGGCTGCAGCATCGTAGCCGACCTGGACAGTGCGCAGGTTGACGATGTTGCCTACGGTACCGTACCACGCCACGGTCGTGCCGCGTGCCACTTTCTTCCGCATGATGTAGTCCTGCGCCAACAGCGGCTGAAAATCGTTCGTATTGACATAGAACACGAAGAACAGGTCGTGGCCGTCGTGCAGGGTGTATTCGTCGGTGTAGGGTTGGCGAACCGAAACGTTGTAGTAAAGCGTCTTGTCCGCGTCCGGTGCGTCCTGTGCAGCGACCGTAAGCGGTAGTACATATTCCCCGGCGGCAAGTCCGCTTGCCGAGAACTTGATACGTTTCAATTCCGAGCGCTGCGTTGCGGCCGAGAGGTCGAGCGTCTTGCCGTCGGGGAACTCGTAATTCGCCTCCGGCAGCAGCGTGCGTTCGATTTCATCTCCGGCATCGTAGTCATTGAGCAAAGATGCATCGCACCATGCGTCGAGCGAATATCCCGCTGCCGCCGGCTGTGTCTGCCTCAAGTAGAAGTTCTTCGTCATAACCCCTCCTTCGGTCAGCAGCACATCGACCCTATTTTCCACGGAATTGCTGCTGCACAACATCACATGAACCTCTTCGATGGAACCTTTGTCGGGCAACTTCCCGCTTTCCTGCATCACGGGATCGGCCTCGCAGGCCGTAAGGCCCGCGAGTGCCGCCGTGCAGAGAAGCGTTACCACCCCTGTTTGCAAATCAAAAATCGTCTTCATAGTTACTCGTTGTTTTCGTTAAGTTTCGGGATCTCGATGCCCTGCGGCCAAATGATGTCGTACTTGGCGACGCCGTCGTTGCCGTACATCGAATAGTCCTTGACCGTATTTCCCGAGGCATCGTTGCATTTCCAATACCCCAAAAGCGTCGGATCGTTCTCCGGGTTTTCGATTTCATACATATTTTCCCAAATCTGTTCCGGCGTGCGGGCCACAGACCATACACGCGCCTCGGCGATCTTGCCGTTCAGAGGCCGATAGTCGTCGTAGGAGCGGCCGATGAAGAACTGATAGGCCTCGCTCAGGCCATCGTACCCCAGTTCTTCGTACTGGGCCTTGTCGCCCTCGGGAGCGGTGTTCCACAGGTCGTAGAGCGCCCGCATGGCCAAGTTGATGCAGTTCTTATCGTTCTGCGTCGTGATGCCCACGCCCGTGATTTCGCTCTGAATCTGCCCGTCGACGTAGATGCGGGCCGTGCGGGTATTCTGGTCGTAGGTGCAGGCCACATGGTACCAGCGCCCCGTTTCGAGATGCTTCATCGCGTCGCGTCCGGGAATCTTGCCGAAGCCCGAGCCACTGCCCGAACCGTCGAACTGCAACTGTTCGCGCTCGAAATTCGTATCGCCGATACGCAGCAGCAGGTACTGCTCAACGCCCATGACGGACGAGATGTTGACGGGATTGCCTTCAGTATTGGTTTTCACGAATTCGTCGATGTAAATCAGGGCCTCGTAGGTCACAGCCCGCAGGCCGTTCCAATCCTTGCTGCTTTCGGAATACTTATCGAGGGTCGGGAACTCGATCCAGTTGTCCGTAAGTTGTGCCGCGACGGTGATGGCCGAGGAGCGTTTGACGACGTAGTAAGCCACGTCGGAGCCGTGCAACACATCGATCGATGCGCAACCGATGCGTACTGGAACCAGATAGGTTTCGTCGATTGGCAAAGCTCCGGTCTGCTCATCTCCTTCTCCGGTGAGTTCACGGAGGCGCAGCGTGACAGCATCGGAGGTCGTCTTCCCTGCCGGAATGGTCACAGTTTCGGACAGCAAAGAATAATATTTTGAATCGAGCATCGTCCACTCCGTACCGTAACGGGCATTGTACGTCCCGACGAGCGACGGGTCGACCGTGAGCGTCACCGCCACATCCTGTCCTGCCGGATATGTCAGTACCGCCTGCAACGCGCAATCGTAGGTAGCCCGGGTGTTGCTGAAGGTCGTGAGCTGTGCGTCGCTCGTCGAAGCGACGTCGAGGTATACGACATTGTCGAACTTGTGATTGTCATCGCCGTAGTTCTCGCAGGCCGTGAAAGCCACGAGCGAAACGAGAACCGCCATTAGTATCTTTTTCATGTTCATGACTGTCTTTATTTAGAGGGGTTCAACGTTTGTATCGCCTGCCGGATGGTTTGGTAGTTCATCTTGGAATGGTAGTAATCTTCGGCAATATTGTAAGCCGCAAGCCCCGCATAAGGCCCGAGTTCGACGACGCGGCGCGACATTTCGTCGACAGCGGCGTGCTCGGTGCGGTCTTCATCGAACAGCGCCGCATTGATTTCGGCGGTCAGCAGCAGCCGATTGGCCTCGATGCCGGCATAGTTAACAGCGTGCAGGGCATGGAGTCTCACATCCAAAACATTTTCGAGTTTCTCCGTATCGAGGATGACGTAATCCATCTTTGCACGGTCGGTGGCAGCGAGCGACAGGGGATTACCCTCGAAAACGAGGAGCTGACCGTCAGTTCTGGCCGTGGCAAGCCTATCAATAATGCGAGCCGTGGCATCCGCAGCCAACGGGTCGGTCGTGAACGAGTAGCCGTCCATGCCATTGGCAGCGACGGCAACGACGACCTTATCCAAGTAGGCGTCGAGCGCCGCCGCATCGGCGAATTCCTCCGCACGAGCGGCATAGTCGATCTGATAGAGCACCTTCGTGCCTTTCTCGTGCATGACGGACATGTCCTCGGCGTCGAATTTCGAGAAGTTGTCGGCGTTGGTCAGCGTCACGATGTCCAGCGAATCCGGAAGGCAGCGCATGAAGTCCTGCTCTCCGGTCGCTTTCTCGGGAGAATTGTGCATGCGGGCATAGACGATGAAATGCTCCGACTGCTTGTAGGCCCTCAATGTCGCGGTGTACTCGGCCCATAGGGCAGGATCTTGCTCCCAAGGCTTTTTGACCGTACTGTCGAGTGCCTCCGTTTCCGTCCAGTCGCTGCACGAGACGAGCGACAGCATCGAAAACAGCGCCAGCAGCGTGAATATAAAGTTCTGTTTCATAGCTGTTAGTTGTTATAAGATTTGCAATCCCACCATACACGGGTTCCCATGACGTCGCCCGTGCGGTTGCCGTTCTGCTGCTCGCCATCGAGCGTCTGGATGGCCAACTGAAGGTTGGCGTTGTTCTGCTGGTACTCCTCGACGGGGTAAGGCAGGCGTCGTGCACCCTGCGCTACGTCCACCGTGCCGCCCGACTTGTCGGTGGGCACGGGCAGCAGTTTCGGATAGCCCGTGCGGCGGTGCTCCGACCACGCCTCGACGCCCAGCGGGAAGATGGCGATCCATTTCTGCACGATGATGCGTTCAAGGTTGCGTTCGAAGTTCTCGGCTCCGTCGACCCACGGAATCCCGATGTCGCTCTGGGCCATCGCGCTGTAGTTGCCGACAGGATCGGTGTAGGGCGCGGGCTTGACGTCAGTCTGGGCCAGATAGGCGTCGGCGCCGCTGGCACCGCGCTCCTCGAACGAAAGCCTTACGGCTGCTTCGTAGAGTGACCGTGCCGTTTCTTCCGAGCCCCAGCGCAATTCATATTCCGCACGCAGGAACGTTGCCTCGGCGGCATTGAACCATAGGTAGGGCGTATCGCTCGCAACGATCATATTCGAATACTTCGACACGGCCTGCGACTTGCTCGTCACATCGATGCCGATACGGATACCCACATAGTCGCCGACATCGTTCGCAAGGAACATCTTCTCCATACGCGGGTCTTTGTAGCCGTTCATGTAGCAGAGGATGTCGGCTCCGACACGGTGGTCGCCCCAGTCGTTGTAGATGAGCGTCGTGCGGTTCTCCGCGGCGTGCATCGCCGCATTGTCGGCATTAGCCTCGATAACACCCCCGGCAATAGCCTCGGCGGCCTTCGCACGGGCGACGTCGGACTTCACATACGACAAACGCATGGCCATGCGCAACTTGAGCGAATTGGCATATTTGAGCCACTGCGCGATATTGCCGTAGTAGACGCCGTCGTAGCGGCTCCACGCTTCGGCCGGGAGCGTCGTGTTGCGGCCCAGTATCTCGATAGCCTCGTCCAGCTCCTCGAACATCTTCGTATAGACCGCCTCCTGCGAATCGTACTCCACATAGACAGACTCGTTGCTCTCCAGCTTCGAATAGGGAATCGGACCGTAGGAGTCCGTCACACGGTGCATGATGGCCACTCGCAACAGGCGGGCGAAAGCGATGGCCACTTCGTCTTCCGTGCCGTTGACGATGCCCTTATAGGGGGTATAGGTCTCGGTGATGACGTTGGCGAAAGGCCATTTGCGCCAGTCGGCCGAGGGATTATAGGTCTCGAACTTGGTCTGCCATGTATCGACCGTAGCACCGATGTAACCGCCGAACGGCCCGCCCGAAAGCGATTCGTTGAACTGGTACATGTGCTCCTGCACGGGAATCACAAGACTCTGCAGCGACTTGAATTTCGTGCCGGTCTTGTAATTGAGGGCATCCATCTGTTCTTCCGTAACCTGATTGGGATTGCGGTTGATGTCCTCGAAATCACCGGTGCAGGCAGCCAATCCGAGCAGCGCGACCGACAGCAACACCGACTGCCAGCTCATATTGATCTTTCTCATAGTTTCTGCGCTTTAGAATTGGAATTTGACATTGAAACCGAGACTGCGCATCGAAGGCATCATGAAATAGTCGATGCCCTGATAGTTCAGTCCCGTCGAGGCGACGGCTTCGGGGTCGAACGGCGCCTTGCAGTAGATCATCCACAGGTTACGCCCTACGAACGAGACGGTCATGCGCATCTTGTCGCGGAACCATTTTGTCGGCAGGGTGTAACCCAGCGAAAGCTCTTGCAAACGGACGTTCGTCGCCGAATAGAGATAATATTGCGGCAGACCGGACTGCGAGCCGATGGCTTGGTACCACTTCTGCGCATCAACCATCTCACGGCCGTTAATCAGCACGCCGCCGGCATCACGTGCAGCGGCCGAAGCCTCCGAAACGCCGTACAGATCCAAATTGGCCTGCGTCGCGGAGTAGCAGACACCGCCCAGACGGGCTGTGAACAGCACGCCGAGATTGATGCCCTTCCAACTGAAATCGTTACGCCATGCGAGATTGGCATCCGGGAACACCGAACCTAAATAGATATCCTCACCCTCATCGGTAACCTGTAAGTTACCGGCATTGTCCACTTCGACATAGCCGTTTTCATTATACCGCAGATTGGACGTCGTATAAAGGTCTCCCAACGTACCGCCTTCTTTAAGAATATATTTCGCCTTGCCTAATCCCTTGATGTCGAGCTTGGTGAGATTCAGAGATTCGCCCGTCACGGGGTTTACGGCATTAGCCGCAAGTTCGCGGATTTCGTTCTTGTTCCACGAATAAGTGAAGTTCGTCGTCCAGCGAAAGTCACGCCATTGGTTATCGTACCCGAGCGAGAGTTCGACACCCGTATTGCGGACATGGCCGGTTTGCAGGTAGATGGTCGTATAGGACGACGAGGGCGGCAGCGACGGGTCGAAGGTCTGATTTTTCGTATCGGCCCGGTACCACGAAGCCGAAAGATTGATGTGTTGCCACAGACGGGCATCCAGACCCACCTCGTAGGTGATGGTGCGCTCGGGTTTCAGGTCGCCGATGGGATAGTGCGTCTTGTCTTTCCACACCTTGTTCGTGGCGTCGTATTCGTAGGTCGGAACCGTCAGGTGACGCGGGAACGGCATACCTACCGAGGCGATCGAACCGCGGATCTTCAGATAGCTGATCGCATCCGGCATGTTGAATGTCGCCGTCGGAACCCACGAAAGGCCCACCGACGGGTAGAAGAACGACGACTCGGGCGAATTGGCCAGTTGCGAAGCCCAGTCGTTACGCCCCGTCACCGTGAGGTAAAGCATCTGTTTCCAACCTACTTCGACCGAGGCGAAGATGGATTGGGTCTGGTCGTGCCAGCCGACCTTTTCGGCACGTTTTTTCGTGTCATCCAGATCGAAAACATTGAATATGTTGGGAAGTCCGTTCTCCTGAATCGGCCCACGGTATGACAACTCATCGGTCTTGATATTGTTGATCGAGGCGCCGATATTCGCGTTCAGAGACCAATCCTCGCCGAAAGTCTTGTTAATGTTTACCATCAGATCGGCGTAGGTCTGCGTGTCGTAAGCACGGGCTTCGGTATAGTGGCCGTTTTTGCCGCCTTCCGTAATCGTGGTGTTCGACGAGGCATAGAGTTTTTGCGTGTAGAGCGAATTCGAATTATCAATGCGGACACGTCCGGCAACATTAAGCCACGGAAGAATGTCGTAGCTGGCCGAGAACGACAGCATATAACGCTTCTTGTCCGTATTGCGCAGGTTGCGGTAGTTGATCCAGTAGGGATTCTGCATGCGCAAATCACCGCCTTCCATATCCGCACTCCAGAATTGCTCCATGAGTTTCGTCCCTTCGTTGTAACGCTCGAAGCGACGGTAAAGGTCGAAATTCTCACCCCGCGGGAACAGGTAGGCCGGAACCAGCGGGTTCGAATAGACTCCCTGATTGGTCATGTTCTGGTCTTTCTGATAGATGTAGCTGGCGCTCGCATCGAGCTTGAGCCGGTCTTTCAGAAAGTACGAAGTGTTGCGGAACGTGAAATTGTAACGGTCGTACTCGTTGTTGGGGATGATTCCGTCCGAGTTGACCGAAGCTGCCGAAAAATAGGTCTGGTTCTTATCCGTACCGCCCGAAACCGTAACGGCGTTGGTATAGACATGCCCCGTCTCGAAATAGTCGTTCGGCGTATAACCGTAGCGGGCCGCCGGGAGCAGCTTCTCGCCCCAGCTGTAAATCCCCGAGCCGCTGCGGGTGCCGTTCAGGCCCGTGCCGTAGCGATTCTGGAACTCGGGCAGCACGAAAGGATTCAGGAATTCCGTATTGCTCGAAAGCGTAACCTTCAGCGCTCCAGCCTGCCCCTTCTTCGTCGTAATCATCACGGCTCCGTTCGCGGCTTCCGAACCGTAGAGAGCCGCAGCTGCGGCGCCCGTCAGCACCGACATCGACTCAATATCCTCGGGGTTGAGGTCTGCGATGGATTCCGTAGCACCGCGCGAATCGAACTCCGTACCGCCACCACCACCGAAGTTGTACATCGGAATGCCGTCGATAACGTAAAGGGCGTTCGAAGACTGCGAAATGGACTTGTTGCCGCGCAGTACGACCTTCGAGGCACCGCCGACACCTGACGATGAGGCGTTGATCGTGACACCGGCCACTTTACCCGTCAACGAGTTGATGAAGTTGGCATCCTTGACGGTTGTGATGTCTTCGGCCTTGATCTGCTGAACATTGTAGGCTACGGCCTTTTCCGAACGCTTAATACCAAGAGCAGTGACCACGACCTGCTCGATCTCGGACGCAGCCTCTTCGAGCGTGATTTCGAAAGAAGTCCGGCTGCCCACGACAATAGACACAGGAGTATAACCAATAAAACTGATTTCCAGCTGTCTGTCTGCTGCGGGGGGGGGTACCTGAAGCGCAAACGCACCATCGGCGTCGGAGCTGACGCCTATTGTAGTTCCTTGAACAAGGATACTGGCTCCGACGATCGGATTACCTTTTGCATCCTTGATTTTTCCGGTCACGGAAACCGGATTCCCCGCATCGTTCTTTTTGGTCAGGATAATGTAGGATTCATCGATCCGGTAAGCGATTTCCGTGCCGGCGAACAGTTGTGCCAACACATCCTGGATCGTTTTTTGGACAGCGTTGATACTGACCTTGTTTTTGGTATCGACGCCTTTGTTGATAAACAAGTAACGGGTTTGATTTTCAATCTCTTTTATAACCTGCGAAATAGGGACGTTTTCCATCTTAATGGAAATTCGGGCATTCTGTGCAGATGCAGCGAATACGTTCCCAAGCAAAGAGATTGTGAGTACGAACCCAAACAGTCTTCGAAACTTGTTGAAGAATACTGTTTTATTCATATCTTTGCGAAGTTTTAGATAATAGGTTAATTAGTGTCTCAAAAAAGCTCGATTCAATCTATTATCCGGCCTGCGGATCTCTACCTCCGCAGGCTTTTTCATTGAACAAGCTATGAACGATGTTGGTTACGTTTTCATAGGCAATCATTTTAGGCGTTAAACAATCAGGCTTTCACATCAATAGATCGTCACTACGTTTGTTTCCGAATTTTTCTTGTAAGAAAAGTCCGCGGTATACTGCAAAATGTGAAGGGCTTTGTCAATGCCGTCGTTCACACGAATTTTACCACTGACGTTTCTGATGTTCGGAAGTTTCTCAAGGGAGATGTCGATCTTCACGTCGAATGCCCGCTCGAATTTCTCCATCAGTTCATCGAAAGGCAGACCCGAAATGTTGATAAGACCTTCCGTCCAGCACAATATTTCCGGATCGGTTATCGGTTCGATGAAAAGATGACCGTTCGAGAGATTAGCAATATCGTTAGGTTTCAGTATAATGTCTTTTTGCGTGGGATCGAGCCGGTTTGTAATTTGCACCCGACCTTGGAGCAATGCAGTCGAAAAGCGTTGGTGGCGCTCATCGGCCACAACGTTGAATTTCGTACCCAACACCCGAATATCGGATGTGAAAGTTTCTACAACGAACGGACACCTCTCGTCATGTTCGACATCGAATACCGCCTCGCCGGAAAGCTTTACTCTGCGGAGATTCTTTTTGAATACGGATGGATATTCGATCTTTGCTCCGGAATTGAGCTGAACGCTCGAACCGTCCGGAAGCGTGAACTTCAGGCGTTGGCCGTAAGGAACCTGCAACGTGTTGATTTGCTCGGCAAGCATATCGTAGGTGCGTTCCTTGCTGATATATCCCCCGACGAACAGCCCGATGGCGAGCATGGCGGCAGCTTGTACGGTAATACGGACTACCTTTCTCCAGTGCACGGCGATCCAACTTGCTGGACGGATCTCTTCGCCGTACAACTCCATCATGTCGATCTGCATGTGCACCTCATCCGCGCAGCGCTGGAAGTCCTCCGGATTTTCGGAATGCCACCGTGCCACCTGTTCCAGCTCATCTGGGGTTGCTTCGCCGCGCAGAGCTTTGTATATTACCTCTTGATCCATTATCTTGTAATTAAATTATATGCCGGCTTCATTGCTTTCTCTTTTTAAACGCATGAGCGAACCGAGTT
>ERZ835980.2844-NODE-2844-length-14556-cov-3.532584_pt1 | contig 14556 bp, 10 predicted proteins | sample MGYA00519943_ERZ835980 | MGnify/ENA primary metagenome ERZ835980 (study PRJEB31850, sample SAMEA3708791) | human gut metagenome | biome: human gut; feature: human-associated habitat; material: faeces | place: China | collected 2014 ... | reverse complement strand
CAGGATCGTATCATCATTGGTCACGATATCGATTCCTTCGATCTGTCTATCAAACGCACAAGCGACCAATTCTGTTATAAAAGCGCAGCTGGCACGATTTCCTCGTTCTTCTGCTCCCACCATACGAAATCCCTGCTTCTGCAGTTCTTCTTTCGAAGTCTTTGAAACATAGCCGCATGCCAGACGATCGATCAGATCATCCTGCATCATGATCTCTCTGCATACAAGCGGTGCATAAACGGTATCCACTGTATTACAATCATACATCAAAATTCGTTTCATGAATGGCTCCTTTCTTCCGTCATCACAAGCTGCATCAGGGTCTGGCGAATGCCAAAGGTCCGGCACAACCGGTCCGCTTCTTCTTTTGCCCGTTCCCGTTTCTCCTCTGATACCGGTTTCTTCACTGCCCGGATCAAAATATTTTTAGGTGAGTGTTCAATATCAATAAATTCCAACAAATCCGTCTTATATCCGCAATATTCCAGCACACATCCACGGATCGCATCAGTCATCAATGCCGCTGTCCGTTCCTTGATGATTCCGTACTTGGTCAGTGCCGACAACTTCTCCGACCGGATCTGTTTATTTAACTCATGCTGGCAGCACGGAACAGATAAGATGTATGTCGTGTTCCAACAGATCGCATTGTAGAGCGCATAGTCAGTTGCCGTATCACAGGCATGCAAGGTCACTACCATATCAACTTTACGGTCTGTCCGGTATCCATTGATATCACCGATCTCAAACTTCAGATCCGTATATCCGCATTTTTCTGCCAGCTTATTACAATTCTTTATTACCTGTTCTTTCAGATCAAGCCCGGTAATATGCGCCGTCATATGACGGATCTCTACTATATAATAGTATAAGAAGAAAGTCAGATAGGATTTGCCGCATCCAAAATCCAGAATCGTTACTTCCCTGTCCTTCGGGAGCTCCGGAAGAACATCCTCGATAAACTCCAGAAAACGGTTGATCTGGCGGAACTTATCAAACTTTGTCCGCACGATTTCCCCTTCTTTTGTCATAACTCCCAGATCCTGTAAAAATGGAACTGCTTTTCCTTCCTCCAGGATATAATGCTTCTTCCGGTTGTGTGACAGATCAATCTCTTTGAACCTCCCGGTCTGAAGCCGTCTCTGAATCGTCATTTTCCCTTTTTTGCTGACCAGAACCTGATAGCGGAATTTCCTGGTCTCCATCTGCATCTGTTTGAATTCCTGCATGGCATTTTCAATATATCCTGCTGCTTCTTCTTCATTCAGATTGTGGTGAAATACCTGGTTGTTCCGGTGTTCTTCGCACTGGTACAAAATATTGTCTTTATGCTCCACAGGGCGGATCTTAATCTTTACAATTCCGTCTTTTTCACGTGGATTGCTGATTATTGCTGATAAAAATTCTTTATTTAAACTCTTTTTTAAGATATTATTCAATGATTCCATTTTAATTTCCCCTTACATTTTAGGTTATATGTACGAATCCAGTTTTTATTGTAAAGCGAAATAAAATAGAGCGCAAGGGAAATTTCCCTTACGCCCCATATTTACCTGTTACTGTTCGACTTCCTGATAGACATCTTCCGTTTCTTTTGGAACCGGGAAACGGATCAGTACCTTGAACAGATCTCCGTCGAGATATAACTCGAATTTTCCCCCTTGAAGCTTTGTCAGATTCTGTGCAATCGAAAGACCAAGCCCGCTTCCTTCCGTGCTTCTGGATACATCTCCGCGGATAAATCTTTCTGTCAGCTCATCTGCCGAAATATTCAGCGGCTGCTCTGATACATTCTTGATCGTAAGCTGTACTTCCTCACCTGTCTGAACCAGATCCACGTATACACGGCTTCCCTCCATTGCATATTTTGCCGCATTGTTAAATACATTTGCAAGAACTCTCCACATTCGTCTGCCGTCTGCGTAGATTGTTGCCGGTTCGGTCGGAAGATTCATGATCATTTTCAGATTCCTTGCCTCAAATTTTTCTTCAAACTCTGCACTGGTCTGGTTAACCAGCTCAACCAGATTCAGATTCATCATTTCCAGGCTGATATTGCCACTGCTTACCTTGGAAGCTTCTACCACATCCTCGGTAAGTGTCTTCAGACGATATGCTTTTTCTTCCAGAACCTGAAGATAATTCCGGATCTTCGGATCCTCAAAATCCTCTCTCTTTAAAAGGTCCACATAATTAATGATTGATGTAAGCGGCGTTTTGATATCATGGGATACATTTGTGATCAGATCCGTTTTGAGGCGTTCATTTTTTACGCTCTCTTCTACCGCCCGGTCCAGTCCATCTCCGATCTTATTGATGCTGACTGCTGCTTCAAGCTGTCCGCCTTTGAGTCCATTTAACGGAATCTGATAATCAACCTGACCGTCTGCGATTGCTTTTACCCCTTTGATGATCCGCGCTCTTCCGATGGCTCTGCGCATCAGGCAGAAAAATGCCCCCGCCTCTGCCGCAAGCATTACGAACAGCCAGATTCCCGGCTCCCACATGGCGATCGCGATCCAGTGAACTACAACCAGTACTCCAAACAAAATCGCAGCTTTCCAGACCTCCCCCAGATGCCGGATTCCAATCCGGACGTATTTGATGATCAGACATAAAATACTGTTCTTCCACAAGGTCTTTGCCTTGATCCTTCTTACCATTCCAAGCCAGAAAGTAAGTCCTGTCATGCAAACGCTTACCGCAACAATCCCTGCAAAAATCAGTACCGATGTGCCATTGAAACCATCTCCGCTAAACCAGACTCCGTTCAGCAGACTGTAACTTAAACTGATTTCCCCGTAAATACATATCACCATAACTGCAACCGACAAAAGAATAAAGAGTTCTGTCTTCATTTTATCGACCCGATTTAACACAATGCCTTCTTCCCGGTTTGATCTGCCTGCAACAATTGTCAGCCATGCCAGAATTACAAGCATTGCAAATCCGGTTGCAATCGCAATCCAGAAGGTAAATCTTACCTGCGGTGCATACTCCTGATAAATCTTGCTCTCCTGATAAAAGTCATCCTGGATTGGATAGGAAGTATCTACCGCGAACACGCATTCGTAATTATCCATCCACATATTGCCACCGATCAGTGATTTCCACTGTGATCCGTCTATATCAATATCACTCTGGTACTCAGTAAGCTTTGGTGTGGCAACCGCATATACTCCCAGCTTTTTCATACTTTCCAGATTCTTTTCCCATTCATCAAATCTCTGATATGCAAGACGGTTGGTATAAACTTTTTTATTGTCCAGATCTACAATCATATATGCAAGATTGGTATTACCTTCTTTATATTCTTCCGTTACATACTGCCACGTCAAAAAATTATCCCGTACACTGTCCACAGTATTTCCAAGCATGGACATCGCATCACTTAACTTGCCGTTCCATCTGGAATCCTTGTTCACAACTTCCAGAAGATTCTTCGCGCCCACCGGTGCACAGTTTTCGGAAACTTTTTCTCCGTCATACCGCCAGCACTTTGTGTAGACCTGGCGATTTTCACTGTCCAGAATATTGCGGTAAATACTTGCGGAGCTCTCGATCCAGTCATTGATCAGAGAATCGATCACTTCTCCGGTGCTTTCCAGTGAATATTCATCTTTTGCCTCATCCATATTACCAAACTGAAGGTTCCCGTTTTTAAATTCCCGACGAAATTCTTTTTCATAGTAATAATGGTAGGTTCCGTCATCCTTCTGGCAGACGATGATCTCATCATCATTGTCTCCATCTGCCATCTTGGTCCCGTCTGCGTAGTACATCTCCTGATCGTTTTCCCAGTAATTCACAAGATCACCAAGACGGTATGCAAGCCCATTTACATTTTCATTTGAAATCTTACGATCTGAATCATATTCTTTCAGATCTACAATTCTGTTTTCATCATATTTTCCTTCTGTTTCAAAATTGCTGTCGTATCCTTCCGCAGCCGTAATATCATTTGCAGCACTCATCAGCTTGTCGGTAAACCCTTTTGACTGTTCATACTTCTTATGTGGCTTTTCAAACAGGATTCCTGCCAGATTATCGCCCGGATAACTGAATGTAAAAACCAGACATGTGATCATCACCACCGCTAAAATATGCTCCAGTACGATCAGGATTCCTTTACATGGTGCGCTCTGATACCATTTGTTATTCATAAGACCTCCTAACCGATCTTCTCTACCTTATATCCGACACCCCATACTACCTTCAGGTAACGTGGCTCTTTCGGATTGATTTCGATTTTCTCCCGGATATGGCGGATATGTACGGCAACGGTATTGTCCGCTCCGATTGCTTCTTCATTCCAGATATTTTCGTAAATCTGATTGATAGAGAACACCTTTCCCTGATTTTTAACGAGTAACAATAATATATTGTATTCAATCGGTGTCAACTTCACTTTTTCGCCGTCCACAGTCACTTCTTTCAGATCATCCCTGATCACAAGTCCCCCGGTCCGGAACTCACTCTGGTTGTCAGATCTCGCCGTACTTCCAAGCTGGGTGTAACGTCTGAGCTGGGATTTTACCCTTGCTACCAGCTCCAACGGATTGAACGGTTTGGTTATGTAATCATCTGCACCGATATTCAGTCCTAAAATCTTGTCCGCATCCTCTGATTTGGCGGATAAAATAATAATCGGGAGGCTCATGTTTTCCCGGATCTTGAGTGTCGCCCGGATTCCGTCCAGCCGCGGCATCATCACATCCATGATCAGAAGATCAACTTCATTACTTTTCAATACCTTGATCGCTTCGTCGCCATCATACGCCTTCAGGACTTCGTATCCTTCCTGCGTCAGGTAAATATCTATTGCTTCTACAATGTCTTTATCATCATCACATACTAATATTTTCGCCATCTTTTTCACCTCCTCTATACTATACAAGATTAGCAGAGATTTTTTAAGAGATAGGGCGGGATTTTCTTAAGAATTTTTTGAGATTTGAAAATGTGGTGCGAGATGATCTATATTTGTCAGATACAGATTCTTGTGCAAGCACCAATCTGCACCTGACTCATCATATACGCAAAAAAACTCCCGGCAAGTTTTACTTTACCGGAAGTTTTCTCTTGTGAGGTAATATTTATGATTTCTACTTTTCGTCTTCTCTGTGATCTGCTTTTATATTGCGGTATCCTGCGATCAGTCCAAACCCGATCAGTCCAACACCAACTATCAGAAACAGAATCGTCGCCACGATCATAACAAGCTGTTCATTACCATGACTTGTGGAAATCGCCCTGAACATCTGGTATGCCAGTGTCAGCAGATAAAACCCGGCCATTGCATAAATCGCCAGTCTTGCATTTTTCTTCCATCCGTCATTCTCCGGCATCTTATTCTCGTCCATAACATTTCCCAGCCTTTTCTTTTTATTTTCTTACCAGATATTTTCTCATATCAATTGCACATGCGATCAGAATAATCAGACCTTTGATCACATACTGCATATTCTGACTTACTGCCAGGAACTGCAGTGCAACGAAGATGATTCTCAGAATGAACACCCCTAAAACAACGCCGCTGATCTTACCGGTACCACCTACAAAAGATACACCACCGATTACACAGGCAGCAATCGCATCACACTCGTAGTTCAGACCTGTATTTGCCTGGTTGGAACCGATACGTGCAGATTCAATGAATCCAGTGATACCATACATGCATCCTGCAAGTGTATGTACCAGAATGGTTGTTCTCATAACATTTACACCAGATACATTAGCAGCTTCCGGGTTGGAACCAACTGCGAACATATTCTTTCCAAATGTTGTCTTATTCCACATGAACCACATGAATACAACTACGACACAAGCGTACCATACATAGTTCGGGATCGGAACGCCACGGATCTTTAAGAAACTTCCTGTTACAAAATTCTTAAAGGATTTGTCCAGTCCGGAAAGTGGCTGTCCGTTGTTACCGTTCAGCATAATGTACATCAGAAGAATTCCGTATACGATCAGCTGTGTTGCCAGTGTTACAATGAATGGATGTAAGTGGAATTTCGCTACGAAGAATCCATTTACCCATCCAACAATACCTCCGACTACGATTACGATCAGAATAACCAGTGGTATCGGAAGAACCGGAAGATCCGGGAAAATTTTGGTTGCATAAGTTACTGACTGCAAAAGTGATGCAGAAATACATGCTGTAAGACCTACAACACGTCCTGCTGAAAGGTCTGTACCGGTAAGTACGATCGTTCCTGCAATACCACACGCGATCGGAATGTTCGCTGCAGACAGCGAGATAATGTTAACAATAGATGCCACGCTCAGAAATCTGCTGTTCTGTGTGTAAGTGTAAATAACTGCGATAATGATCAGAAGATAAATCGCATTATTGATAAGTCCTTCTTTCCACGCTTTTGCCTTGTCTGCGGAATCCAGTGCTTTGTATTCTGCATAGCGTGATTTTATATTTGCAAATGCTTTCATCTGGGAAGCCTCCTTCTTTTTGTTTGAAAATTACACATACTTTGCTGCGTAAGTCATGATCAGTTCCTGCGTCGCCTCTTCAGCGTTAATCTCTCCGGCAAGTCTTCCACCGGACATAACCATGATACGGTCACAGATTCCGAGAAGCTCCGGCATTTCTGAAGAAACTACAATAACTACTTTGCCGCGGTTCGCAAGATCGATGATGAGCTGATAGATCTCATACTTTGCACCGACATCGATTCCTCTTGTCGGCTCATCCAGAAGCAGTACTTCCGGATCGGTAAGAAGCCATCTTCCAAGGATAACCTTCTGTTGGTTTCCACCGGAAAGTGCACGGATCTTTGTCTCCTGCGACGGTGTCTTTGTCCGCAGCGCATCAATATATTTCTGCGTATCTTCTTTCATGGATTTTTCACTCAGATAAAATCCTTTTTTGTGTCTCTTTAAGCTGGAGATAACGGTATTTTCACGAATGTTCAGGATGCCGAAGATACCGGTTGCTCTTCTCTCTTCTGTCAGAAGTGCAAATCCGTTTTTGATCGAATCCTGTGCATTCTTATTGCTGACTTGTTTTCCGTCAAGTTTTATCGTTCCTGATTTCCTGGTTGCAATTCCAAAAATTGTCTCCAGAGTTTCTGTACGCCCACTTCCGTCAAGTCCGGCAATTCCAAGAATTTCTCCTTTTCTTGCTTTGAAGGAAACATCATTCAGGATCGAATACATTCCGGAAAGGTGTTCCACTTCAAGCGCTACATCGCCCGGTTTATTTGTCTTTGGCGGGAACTGATTGGTAAGCTCACGTCCAACCATCAGACGGATGATATCGTCCATCTCCAGATCATCTGCTTTCTCTGTTGCTACCCAGGTTCCGTCACGCATGATCGTGATTTCATCTGAAATTCGTTTGATCTCTGCCATTTTATGTGAAATGTAAATGATTCCGCATCCTCTCTTTTTCAGCATCTCAATGATATCAAACAGATGCTCTACTTCCTGCTCTGTAAGGGAAGAAGTCGGCTCATCAAATACGATGATTTTTGCATTCACAGATACTGCTTTTGCGATCTCTACCATCTGTCTCTGTGATACCGGCATCGTACTCATGATCCTTTTCGGATCTACATCAATTTTCAATTCTTCAAATACTTTTTTTGTGTCGTCATAGATTTTTTTCTCATTTACCATGACGCCGCCCACTTTCGGGTAACGTCCGAGCCAGAGATTATCCATGACGTTTCTTTTGAGCGCCTGGTTCAGTTCCTGGTGAACCATTGCAACTCCATTTTCAAGAGCTTCTTTCGAATTCTTGAAATTAATCTCTTTTCCCTCCAGCTCAATCTTGCCACTGTCTTTGTCATAAATTCCGAAAAGGCATTTCATCAGTGTTGACTTTCCGGCTCCATTTTCACCCATCAGTGCATGGACAGTGCCTGCTTTAACTGTCAGGGACACATGATCTAATGCTTTTACGCCCGGAAATTCTTTACAGATATCCGTCATCTGCAGTAAAACATCCTGTTTCATAGCTGTCCTCCTGTCTCTCATCTTCTAATCTCGCATACCTTTCGAACCTGCCACTATGCAGTTCCATCCGGCTGCGTCACAACTTTAGAAAAGGTGGCTGGCCAACCACCTGGCCGCCACCTTTATTTTTTACATTTTTATTTTCCTGAGTATTCCTGGTAAGGAATGAAGATCTTGTTGCTTACTTTATCAGAAATGTTGTAAGAATCTGTTCCATCCATCAGATCTTTTCCATCTGCTGCATTCTTAGCAAGATCTGCGATACAAGCTGCCATACCATCTGCATCCTGTTTAACAGTTGCTGTCATCTTGCCATCTCCGATCAGCTGTTTTGCTGCATCTGTAGCATCAACACCAAATACCGGAATCATCTTTCCGTCTTTGCCTGTTCCAAGGTTGTATCCCTTATCATTCAGAGCAGAGATTGCGCCTTCTGCCATACCGTCGTTGTTGCAGATAACAAGCTCGATCATGTTATTGCTTCCTTCGTTGTACTGGGAAAGGTTGGTTGTCATATAGTTGTTTGCTGCTGTTGCACTCCAGTTACCATCCTGGTCAACCTGGTATTTGTCACTGTTAGAAGCATCGAAATATTCCAGTGCCGGTTTGCCAGCTTCTGTGATGATCTTGTCTGCATCTTCTACAGCAAACTGTGTACGGTAAATAGCTTCTGCATTTCCAAGCTGTCCCATAAACATTGCGTAAGAGATTTTTCCATCTCCGTTGAGATCCATTTCATCAAAATGTTCTACTACATAGTTACCGATCATTTCGCCCTGCATATGTCCTGCTTCCGGAGCGTCTGTTCCTACGAATGCACACTTGTCATAGCTTCCAAGTACATCTCCTTCTGTTTTGTCATCTTCGACTGCACGGTTAAAGAAGATAACCGGGATTCCTGCTGCTTCTGCTTTTTCAACGATCTGTGAAGAAGCATCTACAGAACCGGATGTAACGATGTTAACGATCAGTGCTGTAGCACCTGTCTGGATCGCTGTATCAATCTGTTCGTTCTGTGTTGTCTGGTTACTGTTTCCATCATAGTCCTGATATTCAACGCCCATCTCGTCAAGTTTTGCATCGAGTGCTGTACGGACAGATGCGATGTAAGTATCAGAATAGGTATAGTAGAATACTGCGATATTAGCGTCTGATGATTTCTTATCACTGCTTCCACCATCACTGTCACTCTTACCGGAGCCCCCGCATCCTGCAAGCATTCCAAGTGCCATCACACCTGCGAGCATCGCTGCTACAATTCTTCTTTTCATAATTTCGTTCCTCCTTGTATAACGTTTACTTGATGATACGAGTATAACAAGAAGAAAATAAAATACCCATGTGAAAAACTACGAGGGGTTTGTGAATTTCAACGTTTATATAAATTTTTACTTAATTTCGTCCATAAATGTTTCAAATGCCCAATTCTTTAAAAAGCTGTAGTCCAAATATTTTTCAGACTACAGCTTCTATACTTCCGAGCAGCTACAAACATTCCACCCGTTACTTTTCTTCAAATGAAAACAGCGCCTTCTGGCTCTTATCATCATACATATTTTCTCTTGTCACCAAAATACTGCTGGTTGCCGTCTCTTTCTTTTCCGGCTTCTGACCATTCAGTAGTGTATTGATCTGCTCAATCCCCAGGTATCCCATCGCATATGGGTTTTGGACGATCAGCGCATCTACATTTCCTTTTTCCAGCATCCCAATAGATTTTACGTTACTGTCAAACGCAACAACCTGCGTCCGCTCTCCGGCGCCAAGTGCTTCTACCGCATCCCCGACTCCAAGTGTTGTCCATTCATTAAATGTCACGATCACATTGATCTGCGGATTGTCAAGCAACATCCTCTCGGTGCCCTCTCTTGCGTCGGTGATCGTAGACTTCACATTGATGGACGCCGTAATATTTGCACGGTCATCATTAAGAACCGTATCCCGGAATCCCTTTTCACGAAGCTGCCCGTTCTCCGTACTCTTATCAAAATTTACGATTCCGATATTTAGATTTTCCGCCGGATTACCAAGCACTTCTTCTCCTGCCATACATCCGGCTTCATAATTGTCTGTACCAATATAGCATTCCACAGCCTCACTGTTTACCGGACTGTCCACAACCACAATTCTGATTCCTGCCTTTGCCGCGCGGTCGATTGCTTCCGCATTCTTTTCAAAATCAATGGCAGAGAACAGAAGTGCATCTACCTGTTCCCGGATTGCCCGGTCTATCATTTCATTCTGCGCCTCATAATCTTCCTCACCGTCTCCATCCGGTCCTTCGCACACCAGATCCAGATTATATTCCGCACTTGCCGCACCGGCTCCCGCATATGCGGACTGCCAGAAAGAAGAATCCATGGATTTTGTCAGAAACACTACTTTTTTCTTCTCGATGACGCTATTTGTACTGCCTTCTTTTCCTTCCCAAAGTCCGTCACCCGTCAGGACAAAAAACAGAATTGCAAGTAGGATCACACCTGCACCAATTGCAATAAATGGTTTTCTTCTACTTTTTCTCATATTCTTCCTCCCTGACCTTCGGCATATGGATCGTCACACAGGTCCCTTCATCCAGCTCACTTGTGATATTCAGTCCATAATTGCTTCCAAAATAAATCTTGATCCGGTCATTTACATTCTTGATTCCGATTCCGGTACGGTCTCCCGGCTCTTTGCGCAGAATCTCCCGGCACTGTTCTTCCGTCATACCGATTCCGTTATCCTCCACCTGGAAAATAATATCTTCTCCGTCCTCAAAAATACGGATCCAGATCTCACCCTCATCGATCATCTGCTTTACACCATGATAAATTGCATTCTCGATAATTGGCTGCAAAGTAATTTTGTTACAAAGATACGAAAGACACGACTCTTCCACCTCAAATGAATAGGTAAATTTGTTCTTATACCGATAATTTTCAATCTTCAGATAACTCTTTGCATGTTCCACTTCTTTTTCGATCGGAATCAGCTCATGCCCTTTACTGATACTGATACGGAACAGCCTTGCAAGTGCCGTAACCATCTCTTCTGCATCTTCATTTTTCCCGTCTTCACACATCCATGCAATCGCATCCAGTGTATTATACAGGAAATGTGGATTGATCTGCGCCTGAAGCGCTTTCAGCTCTGTTTTCCGCAGTGTGATTTCTTCCTGTCTGACCTGCTCCATCAGCTTCTGGATCTTCACAACCATGTGTTCAAATGAGTTGGATAAAGTCGTGATCTCTGTAGTTCCCGCCATCGGCTCAAATACAAAATTTTCAGCATTTTTTTCAAACCGGTGCATGTCATCAGCAAGCTGCCTTACCGGTGCTGAGAACAGTTCTGAAAATGCCCATCCGAGAAGAAAGACTGCTCCCATAACCAGACACAGGACGATCAGAAGTCTGGATACCGCACTGCTTACCTTCTCCGTAATCATTTCATCTACATAGCAGACACCTACAATTTTCCAGTCACAGTTCTCCAGATTTTTCACAGTATAGATCGCCTGTTCCTGAATATGTGTCCCTTCTTTTAAATCCATTCCCTTCTCTTCTTTTAACCCGGAATAAATGAGCTGCTGCTGTGGATGATAGATCAGATTGCCTTTTTTGTCCGCAATATAGGCATAGCCGTGCTGCCCGATCCCTACATCATCAACATAATTGGCAATGTCAGAAAAACGGATGTCAATATTTACCTGTATACTGGTTCCGTCTTCTTTCTGAATCTTCTGGTAAACGGTTACAACCCATGGATAATATCCCTCAAACAAAGATTCCACATATGGTTTGGTTATACGCAGCCTGCCATCGTCATCTTCCATTTCGGTACTCTGAACAATGCGATAATTCTCTTTCAGCTTCTGCCCTCTGTTCCAGTAACGCAGAAGCTCCCCATCTTCACCACAGATTGTTACCGCTACTACATCGGAACGGATATTTACCAGATTCTGGATATATTCCTCAGAATGATTATTCTCATGACGCATTCTCGCCACGATCCCTTCCAGTATGATCCGCATATCCTGTGTATAATTCTCAACCGTATTCTGTACCTGTTCACAGCTCTGGGAACTGCTTGTCACTGCACTTTGCTCCATTGCATTCCGGTAAATCTGAACAAAAATAAGCGTTGCAGCCACTACCGAAGTCAGGACGATTCCCATTACCATTGCAATAAACACACCGGAAATAGATATATTCCATCCCTTGTGCTGATCTGCTTCTTTTTTACGCCTGTTCATGTTCCCTCCTGTATTTGTTCGGTGATACTCCAGTCAGCTTTTTGAAGCAGTGGCTGCAATAATACTGATCCTTATAACCACACAGCTCTGTAATCTCACCGATCTTCATACCGGTACACTGCAGAAGCTCCATTGCCTTTTCAATTCGTTTTTTCGTCAGGATCTCAACCAGTGAACTGCCTGTCGTCTTTTTTATCAGACTGCTGAGATAATTCGGCGACACCCCGATCTCTTCACTGATGATCATAACAGACAGATCCTGTTGGGCATAGCGGTCCTGTATGATCTGCACTGCCTGCTCGCAGATCACCTCGCTGCTCTTCTTTCTCTGATCCATAAGCATTTTTTTAGCCTCCATACACAGCATTTTTATGATCTGAAAATTCTCTGCCATACGTTCCATTTCACGCATCTGCTGCATGGAATATTTTTTCTGAAGAACTTCTACACCACATTCCCCGATTGCCATATAAATAACCTTATATACTGCCGCCCCAATCTCGGTCAAAAGTATCGTACTAAGTACCAGTGTATTCTTGCCTCCATTTCGCAGTTTCTTTTCCAGATCATCCAGATAAATCTCCAGATCCTCTGCCATTCCACCACGTAAAAAATTCTCCATCGTTGCTGTAATTTCCTGTATTTCTCCCTGTTCCAATCCCGATCCGTGCTCTGCATCGGAAATGAAATAGACACTGCTTTTATCCTTTCTGGAATAACTGAGCGCATTCATCGCCTCCAGATAGCTCTCTCTGCATTTTCCAAGAGTATTCACACTCCTGCTTACCCCGACCTGACAGCAATATCCCATAATACGCTCCACACTCTGAACAATTTCTTCTACAATAATATGTAAATACTTACCCATACCTCCCGGAGTCGTCGCGATCAGCGATACCACTCTTCCTTCCAGATGGCAACTTACATAATGAACATATTTTTTCAGGATCATATCAACTGCATTTACACTGCTATAGCTTGTCTGATCCTTTCCATTTGCATCACGGATTCCGGTTACAAGCACCACGTACTGCATATTATCCGGCTTTGGATTACGGATCAGCTCACATTCCTCTGCCCGCTCAAGAAGTGCCTCTTCGGACACCCGTTCATTCTGAAAGCTGTCGAGCAAAAGCGGAATAAGGAATTGCGTCTTGCGGATATCCAGCTTCTCTTTTCTTTCTTTTGTAAATTCTTCCACTCGCTGATCCATGGCTTTTTTAATCTTTATCAATTCCGCCTCGATCTCTTTTGCTGAAATCGGCTTCAGCATATAGCTTACAATATTATATTGAATTGCCTGCTGCGCATAGGTAAAATCATCAAATCCACTTAAAAATGCGATCTGTACCATCGGGCGAACTTCCCTGACCGCCCGTGCCAGCTCAATCCCCGATAAAAATGGCATCTTGATATCGGTAAGGAGCAGATCTGGTTCCAGCTTTTCAACCAGTTCCAGCGCGTCTGCACCATTTTCAGCTTCCCCAACCACTTCAAAACCAATCTCTTCCCACTTTACCCTGCGAACAAGACTTCTTCGGATTTCCTCCTCATCATCAGCAACAACAACTGTATATTTCATATTTCTCCCTTTTTCCCTTACTGTCAAACTTTCATCTGGTTACAGTTTCTCTTTTTATATTATAGAAGATTCTTATCCTCTTTTCCATAAATATATTTCCACTTAAATTTGTAAAATTCTACGATTGTATACACAACAATAGTATAAAAAACGGACAGGCTGAATAGCTTTTCAGTCTGTCCGCTTTTTACATCTTCTTATGCTGTTTTAAAAATTACATTTTTATAACGATTCAATGCAGTATAAAGGACTAATCCAAGCACACCACATCCGACAACTTCTCCGACACCAACTGTCAACATCATAAACGGAATCGGAAGTGCTACTCCATATCCGTAACGAAGTACAAACGGAACGATTACTGTGTTAGCAATAATCGGTGGTAACGGTGCAAGGAAACGGCTTTTGTTACGAAGCTGATAAGTAAAAAATGCTCCGATCAAAGTTGCAATGCTTCCGAAAATGATATCCGGCAGGATTGCTCCTCCGAGAATGTTTCCAACAATACATCCAACGAAAAGTCCAGGAATCGCTGCCGGTGTAAATACCGGAAGGATCGTAAGTGCTTCTGCAATACGTATCTGTACTTCTCCGAATGAAAATGGTGCAAATACATAAGTAAGCACCACGTAGATTGCAGCGATCATCGCTGCCTGAGTCATAAATGCTACATTCTTGTTCTTCATATGAAATTCTCTCCTCTAGTTTTGTTTTACGAGTGGAAGGTCACGAACACTCGATTCATTTTCGCGCAGCA
>ERZ835980.2820-NODE-2820-length-14653-cov-4.316893_pt1 | contig 14653 bp, 13 predicted proteins | sample MGYA00519943_ERZ835980 | MGnify/ENA primary metagenome ERZ835980 (study PRJEB31850, sample SAMEA3708791) | human gut metagenome | biome: human gut; feature: human-associated habitat; material: faeces | place: China | collected 2014 ... | reverse complement strand
CATTACATTAAATACTAAAAGTGAAGAAATTGTATTAGTTAAAAACAAGTGGTATGAATGGATTGTTATCATTCTTCCTATAATTAGTATTGGAGTTGGACTTTTCTGTGGAGCAATAGGTTGTATGCTAAGTGTGTTATTTAGTTTATTATGTGCCGCTATTAATGCAACAATTTGTAGAAGCGAAAAGATACGTAGTGCAATAGTAAAAGTAATCATAGGTATAGTTACATCCGCAATTTCTACATCTGCTTGGTTTGGAATATATTGGCTAATTGTACAAGCAATTTTGAAATAACAAAATAAAAGGTTTTATTGTTTTCGATAAAGCCTTTTTCTAAAAAAAGGAAGATATTTTTTAATGAATTTATTGTAAAGATATAAATATTATGATATAATATTATTGCCTAGAGAGTTCGCCTTTTCACGTATATTTTTTGCGACCCGAACAGAACTACTTAGGAAACAAAGTAATAGTGGAGTTGAAAGCCTGCTACGAGTAGGAATCCCGATCTATTAATTTAAGTTTACCACCTTATTTTTAGATGCGGTTGCGCATCTTGTGATAACGGCTCATCTGGGTATAATTTAGGAGGTTTAAAGATGAAAGTAGAAAAACTTAGAAAAACTTGTGGCTACATCTTATATATAAAAAGTATAATAGCTTTAGTAGTAACAATCATCCTTATTTTTGGTGGAATCACTATGGCTATTATGGGAAAACATATGGTAGATAATCCAGGACAAGGTGATAAAACTGGTTTTGAAGGTGCCGTAGGTTCATGCTCAACAGCTTTTTTTGGTGCGCTTGGAATAGTGTTTGGAATTGTTTCAATAGTTGTAGGTTGCTTGCTGACTCTAGATGCAATTTTTAGTATGATTCATTCAAGAAGAATTTTAAGAAATGATAGCGATATTGCTAAATCAATAAAGGTTTGTATTGCTACTGAAATAGTATCTGTTATTGTAGGAATATTTATAAATGTAGCAGGCATAGCAAATATCAAAGAAGCAGTAGGAATAATTTTATTAGTTGTCGCAGTAATATTGATTGCTCAATCAATTGCAACAATAGTGTTATTATCTAAATTAAAGAAATTAAATAGTGTTAATTAACACTATTTTTTATAAATAGAGGAGTTTAAATTATGTTTGAAATAAGAAGAGGAATGCCCGAAGACGCTGAAAAAATAATAAAATATCTTAAAATAATTGGTACTGAAACTGATAATTTAACTTTTGATGGTGGTATAAGTTTTACTGTTGAACAAGAAAGAGAGTATCTAAATATGGTATATAATTCTTCTCGTAGTTTATACCTTATTGCAGTAGAAAATGATGAGGTAATCGGTTGTGCTTCTCTTGATACTAGTCTTCGTGAAAGATTAAAACATAGGGGTTCACTTGGTGTATCAGTACAAAAGAAAGCTTGGGGTAAACATATTGGTTCAAGGTTAATGGAAGAACTTCTAAAGTTTGCAAAAGATACTGCAGGATTAGAAATAATTATGTTAGAAGTTAGAAGTGACAATGAGAGAGCAATAAATTTATACAAAAAATTTGGTTTTAAAAAACTATGTACCTTAGAAGGTTATATGAAAATTAATGGTCAATTAACTGATTGTGACCTAATGATGTTAAAATTATAATCACATAAATATAAGTGAAGGATTGCTAGTTAAATGGTTAAATCCTTTTTATTTTATAGTATTATAATTGGAAAAAAAAGGTATTTGTGTTAAAATTATGATAGATAAATAAATTTTGTTAAATACTAATAGTAAGTTATATACAGGAGGAATACAAATATGAAATGGGATTTAACTTATCATTTTAAAAATCAAGAAGAGTTTGAAAAAGCTTTAGAAGAAGTTAACCAAATGGTTGCTAAATTCGGCGAATATGAAGGTAAACTTAATAATGAGGAATCATTTGTTGAATATTGTTTATTATCGAAAAAATTTGAAGAAGATGCTTCTAGAGTATATCAATATGCGTCTTTAAAAAGTGATTTAAATAAGAAAGATGTTGAGAATGCGGCAGCGCTAAATCGTTGTCAAATGGCTTTATATACATTATCAGAAGTAAGATCATTTGCTGACCCAGAAATATTATCAGTAGGTGAAGAAAAGATAATGGGCTTTATTAATAATCATAAAGAAATAGAAGAAGTTAGATTTGCTATGCAAAAACTATTTAGAGGTAGTAAACATGTACTAGATGCTGGAAGTGAAAGATTGCTATCATTGTTTGTACCAGTAACTTCATCAGGTGCCGATTTATATAGTGCACTTGCGGTAGGAGATAGTAAAGGTGTAGATGTAAAATTAAAGAATAAAGAAGTTGTTAGTGTAACGCAAGGAAATTACATTTCTTTAATTGCAAATTCAAAAGAAGCAAGCGACCGTAAAAAAATATTTGAAGCTGTTTATAAAACATATGATGAACATAAAAATACATACGCTACTATCTATAACAATGTATTACAAGATAATAAAGCAAATGCCAAAGCTCGCAATTATGAATCTGTATTAGAAAGCTTTTTATATGATAACAATATACCTACTTCAGTATTTACTAACTTAATTGATGTTGCTGGAAATAATAATAAAGCTTTAAAGAAATACATCAAACTTAGAAAAAAAGCTTTAGGATTAAAGACCTATCATACATATGATCGTTTCTTAGAATTAGCTCATTCTAATAAACAATATAGTTATGAAGATGCTAAAAATTTATTCTTTACTTCAATAAAAGATTTCCCAGAAGATTTCAAATCAAAAGCTCACGAAGTATTAAGAGAAGGCTTTGTTGATGTTGAAGAAAGATTAGGAAAAAGAACTGGTGCATATTCATCAAGTGTTGCTAATCTTCATCCATTTATTTTACTTAACTATGATAATACGCTAGACAGTGTATTCACAGTTGCTCATGAAGCAGGTCATTCAATTCATTCAATGTATTCTGCTGAAACGCAACCTACAATGTTACAAGATTACACAATATTTGTTGCGGAAATAGCTTCAACATTTAATGAACATGCATTGTTAGATTATTTCTTAACTCTTCCCAATGCAACAAAAGAAGAAAAAATAATGGTTATTCAAAAAGCAATTGATGAAATAGTTGGAACATTCTATCGTCAAACATTATTTGCTGAATATGAATATCTCGCAAATAAAGAAGTTGCCGAAAATAAACCAATTAACCATCAAGTATTATCACAAATTATGATTGATTTATATAAGAAGTATTATGGATTAGATATAACTAAAGAAAACTTAAAACAATACGTTTGGGCATATATACCTCATCTATTCTATACACCATTCTATGTATATCAATATGCTACATCTTTTGCCGCAAGTTTCAAACTTTATAAAGATGTAAAAGAAAATGTACCTGGTGCTTTTGAAAAATATACAAATTTACTAAAATCAGGGGGATCTAAATACCCTGTAGAACAAGTAAAAGAAGCAGGTGTTGACTTCACTAAAAAAGATGCATATATGGCAGTTGTCGAACGTATGGAAACACTTGTTGATGAATTAGAAAAATTATTGGAGGAATAAAATAAAAATGATTGAATTAGTATTGGCAATTATTACAATTGCGTTAGTAGTAATATCACTAACTTTAAATATAATCATACTAATTAAAAATTCTCAAAAACAACATGTTAATACTAATCAAGATGAAAGCATAAAAGAAATTACCGGATTAATTAGTAAGGATTTAGATGATAAACTATCTAAGTTAAGAATCGAATTAAATACTAGTCTAAGTAATTTTCAATCATCATTATCAACAATGACAAAAAATGAATTCACTGGTCAAAATACTCAACAAAAACAAAATTTTGATAGTATGATTCAAAGTATTACTAGTAATTTAAAAACCTTTAATGATACATTATTAAATAATACAACCACAAGTGAAAATAAACTTGAAAATATTAGAACAACAGTTGAAAAATCAATTCAATCTCTTCAACAAGATAACAGTAAAAAATTAGATGAAATGCGTCAAGTTGTTGATGAAAAATTACAAAAGACTTTAGATGATAAACTTGCTCAATCATTTGATGTGGTAACCAAGAGCCTTCAAAAAGTTTATGAATCAATAGGTGAAATGCAAACCCTTGCTTCAAGTGTAGGCGATTTAAAGAAAGTATTAAGTAATGTAAAAACTAGAGGTATTTTGGGTGAAACTCAATTAGGCAATATTTTAGAACAAATTCTTTCAAGTGAACAATATGACACAAATGTTGTAACTAAAAAAGGCTCAAAAGATCCAGTTGAATTTGCGATAAAAATGCCAGGTAAAGATAATAGTTTTATATATCTACCAATAGATGCCAAATTCCCAATGGATACATATCAGACAGTTCTAGATGCATATGAGACTTCAAATAGTGATAATGTTAAGAGTGCCATAACAGCTTTAAATACTAAAATTAAAAAATTTGCTAAAGACATTCATGATAAATATATTGATGTTCCAAATACAACTGATTTTGGTATAATGTTTTTGCCAATTGAAGGACTATATGCAGAAGTAGTAAAAAGTGGAGTAACCGAAACTTTACAACGCGATTACAAGATTGTTGTAGCAGGACCAACAACAATGGCAGCTTTATTAAATAGTTTGCAAATGGGATTTAAGACTCTAGCAATTCAACAAAGATCACAAGAAGTTTGGAAGATATTAGGGGCTGTAAAAACTGAATTTGATAATTTTGAAGAAGTTTTAACAAAGACCCAAGAACGAATTAACCAAGCATCTGATCAATTAGAAAAATTAGTTGGAACTAGAACTAGAAAGATTCAAAAACGTTTAGATGATGTTACAAAGTTAACTCAAGAAGAAGCAACAAAATTATTAGATGAATAATAAATAAAGGTAGAATTCTTACAAAATAAATTCTACCTTTTTTTCATATTTATTAGTATAATTGAAACTTAATGATTGCTTTGGCAAATAAAAATCTATATGTTGTCATATAAAGTAAGTTTTAGTTATGTTATAACAAGAATATTATATATAACTAAAACAAAATGGGAGGACATAAATTTGAAAAGAAGTAGTTTTTTATTAGCTTTATTAATTGCAATGTTATCTTTAGTTTCTTGTAAATGTAGTTGTAAACATCAATATCAAGAATGGGTAGTTACCACAGAAGCTACATGTGAAGAAACTGGTGTTATGACAAGAACTTGTAAAAAGTGTAACAAAGTTGAAGAACAAACTATAGTAGCACTTGGCCATGATTATGGTAATTTAATCAGCGGCATTACACCAACCTGTGAACAAACTGGTGAAATTGCCCATTATCAATGCAGTAGATGTAACAAGTATTTTGATGAACAAAAAAATGAAGTAAGTTCACTCGTATTACCTATACAGCATAAATTAACTAAAATTTTTCAAAAAGATGCAACATGTTATGAAGCTGGATTTATCGCCCATGAACATTGTGAAGTATGTGATAAAAATTTTGTTGATGGTGAAGAAAAAACTGATGATGAAATAAAAATAGTATCAACTGGCCATAGTTTTATTGAAAATCAAAAAAATGAAGCAGATTGTCACACTAACAAAACAAAAGCCTATTCATAAAAATGAATAGGTTTTTACTTAACAATGGATGAATGCAACTTAGAGTTGCTTGATATTTGTAAATAATTGTAGTAGAATATTAGTGTAAGGAGGGAAATATGATAGATTTTTCAAAAGTTGGCAAAGTCATAATGACAAAAAGAAAAGAAAAAAACATGACACAAGATGACCTTGCTAGTCATTTGTATGTAACAAGACAATTGGTATCAAAATGGGAAAAAGGAACTGGAGTTCCATCAATAGACGTATTGATAGAACTTACAAAACTATTTTCAATATCTATTGATGAATTACTGTGTCTAAATGAAACAATTGAAATAGATGAATCAAATATATTTAGTGGCCATAATAGATTGTCTATTGTTGAAAACATTATAAATGCCAACATAAAAGTAAACTTACCAAACGTCTTCTATCAGTTTTCACCGACTGAAAGAATGATTGTATTAAAAGCTATAAAGGATAAAAGAATAGTTATAGACATTAATGAATTATATCCTAAACTTACACTCGGTGAACAATTATTTTTAACAAAGGAGTATTAGTATGATATTAAAAAAAGTTATTGAAAATAATAAAGAAATATATGTGCCTATTAGTTTTGAAGAAGCAGTAAAAATATATGATAAAACACAACTAGTTTTTTCTAGTGAAGATGAAGAGGATGAATTTGAAGAATATTTGGATGAATTAGAAGAAGCAGAGGAAGAGGAAGAAGACGAAGAAGATGATGATGAAGATTTTTTTGATATAAATAATTTATTTTCAAAAGGAGAAAAAAAGAGTTCAAATATAATAGCGTTATTACCATTTTTGAGTAGAGAAAAGTTATCAAAAATTGTTGATGGATATATCAACAAAGATCCTAAATATTCAAAGATTAATATAGTTTGTGTATTCCCATTTTTAGGAAGAGAGGAACTTGATAGATTATTTAAAACATTTGTAAATAACGAAGAATTAAATGACATGGTAACTAAAATTGTACCATTTGTTTCTAGTAGCACAATAAATGAATTCGTTGATGAATATGTTGAAGGTAAACATCAAAATATTAATATAAAGAAGTTATATCCATTTATGTCAAGAGAAGCTATTTCTAAATTATTCGATTATTTAAGTGAAAAAGAATGAAAAAAAGCGGTTAGATATTTAAATATCTAACTGCTTTTACTTATTTAGCTTTTTCTTCATCAGGTCTACGCATAATAGCTTCATTAAATGATAGTGCTATTGCAAGAACAATACAACATAAACAGCTAACAGCGTTATATGAACCATTATATACAAGTGATTCTGCAAAAGGAGTTGCCCAGTACCAAACACCAGATAAAGTTTGTGATAAAGTCTTTAATGCAAATCCAATAATTATACCAGTTACTATATATATGATTTTTAAAGTTTTACTTTCAGTAGTTTTATTGGCAAGAGCAGTAAGAGCACCTACAGCGCCTACTAATAAGTAAGGTATAACGTAATCTAACATTACTTGAACAGGGTGAATTAAGTAACTAGATTTTGCCCATATTAATTGAATACTACCAACTAATAAACCACATAACAAACCACCTTTAAAATCATATTTGTATGCGGCGATAAGAATTGGAAGACAAGCAATACTAATACTTCCACCATTAAGCCATGCAAAACTTAAGAAAGCTCCACATAATAAATCAAAAACTAGTCCTAGTGCAGCAAGAATACTTACTTCGACTATTAAGCGAATTGTGTTTTTTCTCATTTCAACCTCCTAAAAAACAAAAATTCTTTGGTCAATCCAAAGAACAGTGCCAAGAAATATGCAACATATTGCATACTATTCCCTACGCTAGCATTATCTAGATCAGGTTTTGGGTCGTTAACTAAATAACCTCTCAGCAGATGCTCCCCATTAGGATATCAATTCCGCTAACATTATACACTAATTAAAGAAAAAGATAAAGCAAGGCGCTTTATCTTTTATAATATTAATCTACTTTTTGTTTTTCAGCAACTTCAGTCCACCAATATGTACCATCGGCTTTTTGGTCTTTAATCCAACTAAAATCTTCTCTTTCTTTTGAGTATTCAGGATATTTTGGATGAGCGTATCCAGTAATACGTGCATCATTTAATGACCAACGCTTAATTGCTACTTGATCTGAAGTATTGCCTTCAATCGTATATAAATATTTATCATCAGCATAAATGGCTATACCAGTATGTGACATACCACTACTTAAGAAGAATATAATATCTCCAGTAACTGGTTTATAGTCTTCCGCATATTGTTTACTACTTACGCCACTTTCTAGAGCCTCAGTAAATGTATAATCTTGAACGAAGTGCATAATGCCTTTTTCAGTACACCATTTCATACCAGTGTAACAACCTTGATATTTACAAAGAATGTCATTAGTTAAACCTGCTTGATACCAACACCAAGATACGAACATTGCACACCAAGGTGCACCATTATTAGGATACCATTCGCCATATTTTTGAATATTATCGCCTGTTTCATGAGTTCCGTTTTCTTCTAAAGCAACATGAATAAATCTACTAATATAATCAGCTTCACCAATACCAGATACATTTAGATAATAATGTACAACATTTTGTTTATCATTGTTTGGATAAGCATAAATAGAAACATATCCTTCAGAAACTGCAGTAACAACACCACCTTCTGATACAACTGCGACTTTACTATTTGTTGAAACCCAAGTAAGGTTACGGTTGTTACTAGAAAGAGTATTTGTAAGTTGCATAGTTTCGCGAGCTTTCATTGAGCCATTTGGATTGGCGCCATAAATAACAAGATTTGTTTTAGCATTAACGATGGTTATTTTACAACTTGTAACAATTCTTGGATCTTTCTTAGATGTAAGAGTAACTGTTTCTGTACCATATCCTATAGCTTTTATAGAATTATCAGAAGCAACTTCTAATATTTTATCACTACCAAATGTAATAGTATAATCAGAGACTGATTCTAATGAATCTTTAAAGTATAAGTAACTAATATCATCTTTAGCCATTCTTTCATAAGTTGTATAAACAGTAGGTGCTTTATCAATAACTTCAAAGTTAAATTCTATGAAATAATTAGGGTCTGAAATTAAGTATGCTTCAACATCAGTATTACCAACAGTTAAAGCTTGTATTCTACCATAATTATCAATACTTATAATATCTTCATCATAAATGATAAATTCAAAATCACTTGGTTCATAATCTTTAAAATCTATATATGTTTGTTGACCTATTTCTAAGTAGTTAATATTAAGTACATATTTAATACCATCGCAAGTATTACATCTATCACATATATTTACATGATAAGTATCATCATATAACCAATCATGTCCAAGAGCAGGTATTTCCTTAAAAGTAGTATAATCACATCTAGAACAAGTATCATAAGCATTATGTCCACTAGTTGTACAATTAGCTTCTACCTTTTCATGATGTACTAAGTCATGTCCTAAAGGTTCTCCTTCAGTGTAACCACATTTTGTACATGTTTTAGGGGCAGTACAAGTTGCTGCAGCATATGTATGACTTGTACAAACCTGATTATTCTTTTTGCAACTAGTTAGTGTGCAAAAACTAAAAACTAAAAAGATTGCTAAAAAGCAAATTTTTCTTTTCATAATTCCTCCAGTAATTTTCATTAATTGTTTCTACCACTATATTATATCAAAAAAATGTCTAAAAAACAAGATTATACAGACTAGTTATAGTGCAATTAAACAAAAAAAATTAAAAAATATTGTATAATAATTATGTGAGGTGTTAATGATGAAAAAAATTTTAACATGGTTTTTATTAATATTTACAATGCTTCTTGTCGGATGTACAGAAGAAGATAAAATCACTTTACCTGACTTAACAGGAAAGTCTAGAGATGAAATAACTGAAACACTAGAAAAAAGTAATATAAGCTATACTTTTAAATTTGCGGAAAAAATAATTAATTCGGATGATGAATTAGATAAATTTGTTTCATATGGACATGGATTACAAGTAGGTAGCAGTATAAGTAAAGATGAAAAAGTTGTAGTTTATACAACAGTATTACCACTTACTGAAAATCATACATCAGAGGTTAAAATAGATTTCGAATGGGAAAATAAAAGTTTCATTGAAGATGGGGTAGGTCAAGTTACTTTGAATTATTGTGTTGATGGTGATACCGCATCTTTTAGAGATATAAAGACTGGACAAATAATTAAATTACGTTTTTTAGGAATAAACACTAGAGAAAGTACTATTGAAGAAGAACCTTGGGGTAAGGCCGCATCAGATTATGTTAAGGCAAGATTAAAAAATGCCAAAACAATAATACTTGATGCTAATGGTGCTACCAAAGATATTTACGGTAGATATCTTGGTTTAGTATGGGTAGATGGTATATTGCTTAATCTAGAAATAATTGATCAAGCATATAGTAATTCAACTCTTAGTATTTCAGATAGTCGTTATGGTGAAGTATTTATGAAAGCATCTATTGCAGCAAAAAAGACAGGACGAAGATTTTTCGGTGAAATCGATCCTAATTATGACTATGAAAATAAACGTTTCAAGTAGGCTAAGATGAAATACACAACAATTATATTTGATTTAGATGGAACGTTGTTAGATACATTAGAAGACTTAACAGATAGTGTAAATTATGCACTCAAAAAATATAATTACCCAACACATACAATAGATGAAGTAAGATATATGGTAGGTAGTGGAATTAAGGTATTAATTGAAAGAGCAATACCAAAAGGTGCAACAAATTTCGATGAGGTCTATCAAGCTTTTCTAGATAATTATAAAATAAATAGAACCAATAAAACCAAGCCATATCCAGAAGTTTTTGAAACACTAGAAACATTAAAAAAAATGAATGTGAAAATGGCAATTGTATCTAATAAATATCAAGATGGAGTAACAGGAATTTGTAAACCAATATTTGGCAAATATATCGATGTTATGATTGGTGAAAAACCAGGTATTGCTAAAAAACCTAGTAAAGATATGGTAATGTTAGCTATTAAAATGTTAGATGCTGATATAAATAAAACTATATATGTTGGTGATAGTGACATTGATATTTTTACCGCAAACAATTCTGGCATTGATTGCATAGGTGCAAGTTGGGGATTTAGAGGAGAAGCATTTCTAAAAGAAATGAAAGCAACCTATATTGCCAAAAAATTTTCAGATATTATAGACATAGTAAAATAGCCAAATAGGCTATTTCAGACTGTTGACAAACTTTTGTTTGTCAACAGTATTTTTATGTAGGTATACTTAATTGAAGCATTTATTTTGTAAGCTAAGTTTAAAAATATAAATGTCATTATATATATATTAAAAACACATAAATTATTGCTTTTTTAAAAAAATATGCTATAATATACTCATAGAAAAGAGGAACTAAAAATGAATAAAAGAAGAATACTATTATTAATATTTGTTTTAGCAATGTCTCTTATGACATTTACTAGCTGTAAGAAAAATTCAGGTTGTAAACATACTTTCCAAGAAGCTACATGTTTAGAACCAAAGAAATGTACAAAGTGTGGACTTACTGAAGGAAATGCACTAGGACATGAGTGGGTAGATGCAACATGCCAAGCACCAAAAACTTGTTCAAGATGTGGATTAACTGAAGGTGAAAAATTAGAACATAATTTTATCCCCGCAACATATGAAAGACCATCTATATGTTCAATGTGTAACAAAGAAACTGGATTATCATTAATAGATGGAGAAGTTTGGAATGTTTTAGATAATGATATAACTGGTAAGATTGATTTACCAGAAGTTATTGGTGAAGCAACCATAACTTGGAAATCATCAGACCACAATGTCTTATTAGATAACGGAATGCCAGTTGCTGGAGAAGATGGTAGAGAAGTAACTCTTTATGCTACTGTAACTGTAAATGGAAAAACATTTGTTAATAGTTATGATATTGTCTTAGGTGAAGTAGTTGCTGATAAAGAAATGTATGATTATGCCTATAAATTTTATGGTGCACCATTATCTAATGCAACTTCAACAAACATTGATTTATTAACAATGGATTATAGTGGATATTCTGTAATGTATGAAAGTTTAAATGAAGAAATAGTTACATCTAAAGGTGTAGTTACACAATCTACTAAAGTACAAACTGCTATAATGAATGTATATATTATCAAAGATGGTATAGTAGTTGTATATCCTACAACTATAAATGTTGTATCATTTAATGCAGCACAAAGATTTGAATTACTTGAACCAGCTATTGATCAAAAAATTAAGGACTTCCAAGAAGGTGAAATTGCTACTCTTCCAGTATATAATAATGAATATGATGTTGAATTAGTATGGACTGCCAATGTCCCTGAATTCATTATGTTAGGCGATGAGTTATTAACTCCTTTTGAAAAAACAGATGTAAGATTGAAATGTGTCTTAAAATATGGAACCGAAAGTACTACATTGTTTTATGAAATATACAATGTAGGTGGACAAATTACTAAAGAAGAATATTTACAAAAGATTTTAGATTACTATTGCAAAATTGAATTAAAAGGCTCAATCAACCACTTACACAAAGAATATAATGATGAACTATATTTAGATTATCAAGAACGTATTAATTCTTATGGAGTATTGAATTTATTTAAAACGGTTAAACCAGTAGTAAATCAATCATATTTAATCGATGTAACACGTAATGATTTTATTGCAAGATTCTTTGGATCAGGAACTTTAGGAACTGTTTATAAACCAAGTGTTTCACAAGCTATTTTGAATGAAAGATTTTATAAAGGATATCAAATGCCAAACACTCAAAATGTATTATGGATTGTAGTACATGAAAGTGCAATGACAGTTGATGGTCAAACAGCAGAGTACCTAGCAAAAATGCAATATAGATATGCATTTGAAACAGGAGGAAGAGAAGCTTCATGGAATTATCAAGTTGATGCATATGGAATATATCAAAGCTTTGCGGACAACGTAATTTGTTGGCATGCTAGTGATGGTACAGTAACACCAGGTACTGGTAATAACAATGGTATTGGTATTGAAATGTGTGTAAACCAAGATGGTAACTATGAAGGAACTCTAGCAAATAATGCTAAATTAGTTGCATCACTTATGTTAAAGTATAATCTAAATTTAGATAATGTAAAACGTCATCATGATATGGATCCAAAAGGAAAAGAATGCCCAAGTTATTTAATTAGAACAGGACGTTATGAAGAATTTGTAGAAATGATAAGAATGGAATATATATTACAAAAGTATTTTAGTGATGCAGAAGTAAACTTTGAATTAAGTACTGATGAATACAATAATACAGAAGATGTATTAAAGAATTTATTTAGAGAAGGAATTAACGGATTATATTATAACTTACCAGTTGAAGTTGAAAAACACGTTAATTTTAAAGTTATTGCAAAAATATCTGATAAAGTGTATGAATCAAATTCAACAATTAAATTATTGCCTGACAGAAAAGAGGAAGACAATGCTTAAAAAAGAATTATCAAATTACATTTTAATTAGTGAAGAAGTACAAGAAGCACTTAAAAACAATAAACCAATTGTTGCATTAGAATCAACAATTATATCACACGGAATGCCTTATCCTCAAAACAAGGAAACAGCATTAGAATGTGAAAAAATAATAAGAAGTAATGGTGCTGTCCCCGCAACAATTGCAATCATTAAAGGTAAACTTTGCGTGGGTTTAACTGAAGAACAAATAGAATACATTGCAAAAGAAGGACACAAAGTAGTTAAAACTTCAAGAAGAGATATCCCAGTAATTGTTGCTGAAGAATTAAATGGCGCAACAACTGTTAGCGCAACAATGTATATTGCTAGTTTAGTTGGTATTAAAATATTTGCTACAGGGGGTATTGGTGGTGTTCATCGTGGTGCCGAAGTTACCATGGATATATCTGCCGACCTTGATGAATTCGCTAAAACTAATGTTGCAGTAATTTGCGCAGGTGCTAAAGCAATTCTTGATTTACCTAAAACATTAGAATATTTAGAAACTAAAGGTGTTCCAGTAATTGGATACCAAACAGAATATCTACCAGCTTTCTATACTAGAACTAGCCCTTACAAAGTAGATTATCGTATTGATACTCCTGAAGAAATTGCAAAGATTCTTAAAACTAAATGGGATTTAGGTTTAAGTGGTGGAGTATTAATTACTAACCCTATTCCTGCTAAATATTCATTAGATGAAAAAGTAATGAATGATGCAATTGATGAAGCACTTAGAAGAATGAATGAATTAAATATCAAAGGTAAAGAAACAACACCATATTTACTTGCAACAATTAAAGATATTACTGGTGGTGAAAGTCTAGCATCAAATATTGAGTTGGTATTTAATAATTGTAAATTAGCCGCTCAAATAGCAAAGGATATGTAGTAATGAAGTTTAAAACTTTCTTGATGATGTATCGCAATATTATTATTTTAGTATGGTGGATTATCATTTTAGTTATCTTTAAAGTTACAACTAATTTTGTCTTTAAAAATGGTCTTTCAATTCTATTCATATTACTATTAGTCGTATTGCCTATAACTCTCTACATTATAACTACAATTCATAAACAACAATTAATTAAAAAGAAAAAGCGTAAAAAAATTAGATATATTGCTAGATTAAATGAAGATATTGAAAACAAGCAATTTCAAAAATCATTAATTGTACCTTTAGAAGAATTAGTTGGAAAAACTGAATTCACAAAAGAAGAAGAGAATATCATTGTTGATAGTAAAAATATATCGATAATTTTCAATAAATATAAAGCTAAACTTGTTGTTAAAAATACCCTAGTAGAATATAACTTCTATTATTCAAGCAAACTAGAAGTAATGACATCGTACGATAGTAGGTTTTATCAATATCATGAAACTAATTATTTATATTTTGCTCTTATAAACTTAGTTAAAAATTTGATTTCAGAACCACTTATTTATGAGGTAAACAAAAAGAAGTATTCTCTTACAACTTTAAATAGTAATATTATTTTGT
>ERZ835980.2811-NODE-2811-length-14723-cov-5.048132_pt1 | contig 14723 bp, 9 predicted proteins | sample MGYA00519943_ERZ835980 | MGnify/ENA primary metagenome ERZ835980 (study PRJEB31850, sample SAMEA3708791) | human gut metagenome | biome: human gut; feature: human-associated habitat; material: faeces | place: China | collected 2014 ... | reverse complement strand
ATGGATCAGGCTATTTCCATTCAGCCTGAGATCTGAGTGACCCGCCGGGGGTCTCCGGACCCCCGGTGATCCCAAGAAACGCCCCGGCGCGGGGCCTCGCTGATTATTACAGATGATTGGAGACTGACCATGGATAAGTTTGTGAAGCTGGGACAGGATATGGTCCTGCTGTGGAGCAAGTACAAGGTGATGTACTGGGCCGGTATCTGGAATACACTGAAGCTGGCCTTCCTCGCCACACTGATCGGCTGCTTCATCGGACTGCTGTGCGGTGTGCTGAATACCATTCCTTATACGAAGAAGGACCCTCTGCCCAAGCGGTTCCTGCTGAAGCTGCTGCGGATCATCATCCGCATTTATGTAGAGGTGTTCCGGGGAACCCCCATGGTGCTGCAATCCGTGTTCATTTACTACGGCCTGCCCTACTTTTCCAATAACGCCCTCCGGTTCGACAATATTTTCGCCGCCGCGCTTCTGATCGTGGCCATCAATACCGGCGCGTACATGGCGGAATCCGTCCGGGGCGGCATCATTTCCATTGACCCCGGCCAGACCGAGGGGGCCAAGGCCATTGGCATGACCCATTTCCAGACCATGGTGAACGTCATCATGCCCCAGGCCCTGCGGAACATCATGCCCCAGATCGGCAACAACTACATCATCAACGTGAAGGACACCTCCGTTATGTTTATCATCGGCTTTACGGAGTTCTTCGCCCAGCACCGCTACATCGTGGGCGTCAACAATATGTACTTCCCCTCTGCTACCATTGAAATGATCGGCTACCTGACCCTGACGCTGATCGCATCCCTGATCCTGCGGCTGGTGGAAAAGCTCATGGACGGCTCTGACAGCTACGAGCTGGCTCAGGGAGATCAGCTGGTGATGGCGGCGGGCACTTACAGCCATCCCGACCGGGGAACACCCTTTGACGAGGTCAACCGGGAATACACCGGCGAGGAAAAGAGAAACCGCATCCGCATCGGCCTGAAAAACCGCAACGGCAGCACGAGAGGAGGACGCTGATATGAGCGAGAATATTTTAGAGATCCGCCACCTCGGCAAGTCCTTCGGCACCCATGAGGTTTTGCGGGATATTGACTTTACTGTCAAGAGGGGCGACGTTATTTCCATCATCGGCGCTTCCGGCTCCGGCAAGTCCACGCTGCTGCGGTGTGTCAACCTGCTGGAGACCCCCAGCAGCGGACAGATCCTCTACCACGATACCGACGTGGCGGGCCGGGGCGTCAATGCCCCGGAGTACCGCTCCCATGTGGGCATGGTGTTCCAGTCCTTCAACCTGTTCAACAATATGTCGGTCCTCAAAAACTGCATGGTGGGACAGATGAAGGTCCTCAAGCGCAGCAAGGAGGAGGCCCGGCAGCAGGCTTTGAAGTATCTGGAAAAGGTGGGTATGGCCCCCTATATCAACGCCAAGCCCCGGCAGATCTCCGGCGGTCAGAAGCAGCGGGTGGCCATCGCCCGGGCACTGGCCATGGACCCGGAGGTGCTGCTGTTCGATGAGCCTACCTCCGCTCTGGACCCGGAAATGGTGGGCGAGGTGCTGAACGTCATGCAGGCGTTGGCCCAGGAGGGCATGACCATGCTGGTGGTGACTCACGAGATGGCCTTCGCCCGGGATGTCAGCTCGCAGGTGGTGTTCATGCATCAGGGCGTGATCTGCGAACAGGGCACACCGGCACAGGTCTTTGGCGACCCCCAACAGCAGGAGACGAAGGAGTTCCTGGCTCGTTTCCGGGGCGTGGAATAAGGAGACTGCAATCGTAAAAGAGACCCCGGCGGCTGTTTCAACAGCCGTCGGGGGTTCTGACTGTTTTGCTTCAGAAACCGGTCAGAAAAGCTGCGTAGTACTCAAATAAAACAAAAAGATAAAACACAGCCCGCTGTTTGAAAACAGCGGGCTGTAAACATTCGGGAATACGCAGGTGCTTACATGGATTCGTGGAAGGTGCGCTTGACCACCTCCAACTGCTGCTCGCGGCTCAGGCGGTTGAAGTTCACGGCGTAGCCGGACACGCGGATGGTCAGCGTAGGATACTTTTCCGGGTGCTCCATAGCGTCCAGCAGGACCTCGCGGTTCATCACGTTCACGTTCAGATGGTGCGCACCCTGGACGAAATAGCCGTCCAGGATCTGCACCAGATTGCTGCGGCGTTCCTCGGCGGTCTTGCCCAGTGCGTTGGGCACAATGGAGAAGGTGTTGGAAACACCGTCCTGGCACACGGCCCGGTAGGGGATCTTGGCTACAGAGTTCAGGCTGGCCAGCGCGCCGCTTTCATCCCGGCCGTGCATGGGGTTGGCGCCGGGGGCGAAGGGTTCGCCCGCCTTGCGGCCGTCAGGGGTGGAGCCGGTCTTTTTGCCGTACATCACGTTGCTGGTGATGGTCAGGGCGGACAGCGTGTGAATGGCACCCCGGTACAGCGCGTGCTTTTTCAGCTCGGCAGAGAAGTAGGAAACGATCTCCACGGCGATATCGTCCACCCGGTCATCGTCATTGCCGTACTTGGGGAAGTCGCCCTCGGTGACGAAATCCACCGCAATGCCGTTTTCATTGCGGACGGGCTTCACCTTGGCGAACTTGATGGCGGAGAGGGAGTCGGCGGCGATGGAAAGACCCGCCACGCCGAAGGCGGCCAGACGCTCTACCAGCGTATCGTGGAGGGCCATCTGGCTGGATTCGTAGGCGTATTTGTCATGCATAAAGTGGATGATGTTGATGGTGTCCACATACAGCTCGGCAACGTAGGAGAGCACCTTCTTGTAGTTCGCCAGCACCTTGGGATAGTCCAGCACCTCGTCATCGTCCTTCTGGATCTCGGGGACGACCAGCAGGCCCTTCTTCTCGTCCACACCGCCGTTGATGGCGTACAGAAGGCTCTTGGCAAGGTTGGCCCGGGCACCGAAGAACTGCATCTGCTTGCCTACCGCCATAGCGGACACACAGCAGGCGATGCAGTAGTCATCACCGTACATGGGGCGCATAATGTCATCATTTTCGTACTGGATGGAGTCGGTGTCAATGCTCATTTTGGCGCAGTAGCGCTTGAAGGCGTCGGGGAGGTTCTGGCTCCACAGAACGGTCAGGTTGGGCTCGGGAGCGGTGCCCAGATTGGTGAGGGTGTGGAGATAGCGGAAAGTGTTGCGGGTCACCAGAGTGCGGCCGTCGATGCCCATGCCGCCCAGAGATTCAGTGATCCAGGTGGGATCGCCGCCGAACAGCTCGTTGTACTCCGGGGTGCGCAGGTGGCGCACCAGCCGCAGCTTGATGATGAACTGGTCGATCAGCTCCTGCGCGCCGGCTTCGTCCAGCGTGCCGTTGTCCAGATCCCGCTGGATGTAAATATCCAGGAAGGTAGCGGTGCGGCCCAGGCTGGTGGCAGCGCCGTTGTTTTCCTTCACACCGGCGAGATAGGCCATGTACAGGCTCTGCACAGCGTCATGGGCGGTCTCAGCGGGCTTGGTGATGTCACAGCCGTAGCCCTTGGCCATCAGGGCCATTTCCTGCAAGGCACGGATCTGCATCTGCACTTCTTCCCGCAGGCGGATACGCTCGTCGGTCATAGCGCCGTCCAGAGCGTCCAGATCCTTTTTCTTCTCTTCAATCAGAAAATCAGTGCCGTACAGGGGGACACGGCGGTAGTCACCCACGATGCGGCCACGGCCGTAAGCGTCGGGCAGGCCGGTGAGCAGGCCCACGGTACGGGCCACCCGGGTGCGGTGGGGATAGGCATCGAACACGCCGTCGTTGTGGGTCTTGCGGTAGGTTCTGAAATGCTTTTCAATTTCGGGGTTCAGCTTGTAGCCGTACTGCTCCAGAGCGGATTCGGCCATGCGCATACCGCCGTACAGGTTTACGATGCGCTTCAGGGGAGCGTCGGTCTGCAGGCCGACGATCACCTCATTGTCCCGGTCAATATAGCCGGGAGCGAAGTTGTTGATGCCGGAGATGGCATCGGTCTCCACGTCCAGGATTCCCTTGTGCAGCTCCTCTAAAATCAATTCATGGGACTTGTCCCAGACCTTTCGGGTGCGCTCAGACATCGGAGCCAGAAAACTCTCGTCACCGGTGTAGGGGGTGTAGTTCTTCTGAATGAAATTACGCACGTTGACGAGATGGCGCCACTCGCCGGTACGAAAGCCCTTCCAGGCGCTGCAGTTTACATCAATAGGCATAGTTTTATACGCTCCTGTCTATTTTATTTAAATATGGAATTCACGGTCAAAGCGCCGCTGCCAGTCAGCCAAGGCTTCCGGCGGCAGGGCGGGTACGTCCTCTAAGGAATACGGGATCCCCAGTGCATGATACTTGTTCACACCCAGCGTGTGGTAGGGCAGCAGCTCCACCCGCTGAATGTTGCGGATCGTATGCAGATACGCACGCAGCTCTTCCAGATGGGCGTCGGAATCCGTGAGTCCGGGGACCACCACATGGCGGATCCAAAGGGGTGTGCCGGCGTTTTGCACGGCGGAGAGGAATTGTAAAAACTCCTGCGGAGACTGTCCCGTGATGCTGTGGTAGCCGTCCAGCGAGAAGTGCTTGATGTCCAGCAAGACGAGGTCAGTATGGGCCAGAATTTCCTCGTAGCCGCCGCAGCCGCAGCCTGCGGTGTCAATGCAGGTGTGGATGCCCGCGTGTTTGCACAGGCGCAGGACCTCACATAAAAAGTCCTTTTGCAGGAGCGGCTCGCCGCCTGAAAAGGTGACGCCGCCGTTATCGCCGAAATACGGCTTGAAGCGGAGAAGCTTGTTCACCAGCTGTTCAGGCGTGAAGATCTGCTCTTTTCCGCTGCGCATGGCCCAGGTGTCGGGGTTGTGGCAGTAGCGGCAGCGCAGGCGGCAGCCCTGAAAGAACACCACCGTGCGAATACCGGGGCCGTCCACAAGACCCATGGATTCAATGGAATGGATGTATCCCTCGATCAAATAGAAAAACCTCCTTTTCAACAGATCAAATGATCCGTATAAAAAGAAAAAGCCGCACCGATCTGAGCTTTTTCTGCCCAGACGGTCGGCTGGTTTCACGATCATACTCCATGTGGTAACATCCACTTCCGTCAGTCATATGATCACCATGCCCATAGTATATGGGCTTTGGAAGCTTTTGTCAAGCACCAACGCGCGGTGACTTTCTCAACGTGTATACGCCGGAGGAGTGGAATGCAGCGCGGCAGATAGCCAGAGCTTTGCCCGCAAGCTGAACAGGGAAGGGGTCAAACTCTATGGGTGACAGCCTGCGCTATCAGGACTGCTTTGAAAAACGGCATATGACCTGCGCGGTGCGGAAATCTTAAATGGAGTGTGACGGCGGTAACGATTCAGTCATGCGGCAGACAATGGAGAAAATGCGATAATGCAAGGTTCAACTTTATAGCGACCGAAAGGTTATACGGGCCGCTCCGAAATGCCACAGCTGTTTGAGCATTTCGCCTGTATGCAAAAGAAAGCACACCCGTTGACACGGGGTTGGTGTCGCGGTGGGCAGATACATGAGAGACTGTGGCGTTTTACCGCAAAAACAGCATATACCATTATTTCATAGCAAACTATTGAAAAAAGTTATAGGCCATTCGACGAACTTTATGTGGAACTTTTTTGCTTCGACAGCCTATTATACTGTATTTACAGTATTTACAGCGGTAGGAGGGCCGTATATTTGCCGGAACAGGATAGGAGACCGGGACAGGGGATGCGGCATGCATTAAGTAAAAATAACGTAAATGCTTTGCTATCGGCAAAGCGCTTATGTCATTTGAAACATTTTTGGACTTGCAAACTTGCAATGTGTAGAGTTATAATCATATCAAGAACGTAGCTGTATTAATATGGCCTGCCCCTCAGTAGGAACGGAGGAGCAGTTTCTAAGATACAGCTTGCTCAGTAGGCTGATCCGCCCGATTAGGGGGCCACCTCAAAGGGCGGAGAGTCTTCGCGTTAAATACAGGGAAGAATAATAGGAGGAATTACGTTCATGGCAAAAAACAAAGTGTTTAAGACGATGGACGGTAATGAGGCTGCCGCATACGTATCTTATGCGTTTACCGAGGTAGCTACCATTTACCCCATCACTCCTTCCAGCCCCATGGCTGACCATGTGGATGCATGGGCTACCAATGGCAAGAAGAACCTGTTTGGCCAGCCCGTAAAGCTGGTCGAGATGCAGGCGGAGTCCGGCGCGGCCGGCGCAATGCACGGCTCTCTGGAGACCGGCTCCCTGACCAGCACCTACACTGCTTCTCAGGGCCTGCTGCTGATGATCCCGCCCATGTACCGTATCGCCGGCTCTCAGCTGCCCGGCGTTATGCACGTCTCTGCCCGTACCGTGGCCACCCACTCTCTGTCCATCTTCGGCGACCACTCCGACGTCATGGCCTGCCGCCAGACCGGTTGGGCACAGCTGGCTTCCGCCAGCGTGCAGGAGAGCATGGACTTGGGCGCCGTTGCCCATCTGTCTGCCATCAAGGGCTCTATCCCCTTCCAGCATTTCTTCGATGGCTTCCGGACCTCTCACGAGATCCAGAAGATCGAGGTTCTGGACTATGAGGATCTGGGCAAGATGCTGGATTGGGACGCTGTTCAGCGCTTCAAGGATCATGCCCTGAGCACCGAGCATCCCACTCTGCGCAACACCCTGCAGAATCCCGATACCTTCTTCCAGTCCCGCGAGGCCTGCAACAGCGCCTATGATGCGCTGCCCGCCATTGTCGAGGAGTACATGGGCAAGATCAACGAGGTCACTGGCCGCAACTATCAGTTGTTCAACTACTACGGTGCTCCCGATGCTGAGCGCGTTGTGGTGGCTATGGGCTCCGTCTGCGAGACCCTGCTGGAGGTTGTTGATTATCTGGTGGAGCGCGGCGAGAAGGTCGGCTTCATTCAGGTCCACCTGTTCCGTCCCTTCTCCATGGAGCGTCTGCTGGAGAAGATTCCCGCAACCTGCAAGTGCCTGACCGTTCTGGACCGCACCAAGGAGCCCGGCGCTCCCGGCGAGCCTCTGTATCTGGACGTGTGCGACGCCCTGTGGGAAGGCAAGCGTACCAACATCGAGGCTCTGTGCGGCCGCTATGGCCTGGGTTCCAAGGATACCACTCCTGCCCAGATGAAGGCCGTGTTCGACAACATGAAGGGTGAGAAGAAGAACCACTTCACCGTCGGCATCAACGATGACGTTACGCATCTGTCCCTGCCCGTTGGCGAGAATATCGTCACCGCCGGCAAGTCCATCATCTCCTGCAAGTTCTGGGGTTTGGGCTCCGATGGTACCGTTGGCGCCAACAAGAACTCCATCAAGATCATCGGTGACCACACCGATCAGTACGCTCAGGCTTACTTTGAGTATGACTCCAAGAAGTCCGGCGGTGTTACCAAGTCCCACCTGCGCTTTGGCCATGAGCCCATCCACAGCACCTACTATGTCACCATGGCTGACTTTGTGGCCTGCCACAAGACCTCTTACATCAAGGACTTCGATATCGTTTCCGAGATCAAGCCTCACGGCACCTTCCTGCTGAACACCAGCTGGACCGGCGCTGAGCTGGAGGAGCACCTGCCCAACCGTGTGAAGCGTCAGATCGCCGAGCGTGAGATCAACTTCTACACCATCGACGCTACCGCTATCGCTATGGAGCTGGGCCTGGGCAACCGCACCAACACCGTGCTGCAGGCTGCCTTCTTCAAGCTCTCCGGCATCATCCCCATCGAGGACGCCGTGAAGTACATGAAGGACGCTATCATCAAGTCCTACTCCAAGAAGGGCCAGAAGATCGTTGACATGAACAGCGCCGCCGTCGACAGAGGCGTTGACGCCGCCGTGAAGATCAACGTTCCCGAGTCCTGGAAGACCCTGGCTGACGATACCAAGGCTCCCGATGCAAGCCTGCCTCACTACATCCGTGAGATCCAGATCCCTGTCAACAAGCAGGCCGGCGATGCCATCCCCGTGAGCGAGTTCATGCCCTACGCTGATGGTGTTACCCCCTCTGAGACTTCTAAGTATGAGAAGCGCGGCATCGCTGTGAAGGTGCCTCAGTGGATCCCCGAGAACTGCATTGGCTGCAACAAGTGCGCTCTGGTCTGCCCCCACGCTGCTATCCGTCCCTTCCTGCTGAACGCGGAGGAAGAGGCTGCAAAGCCTGCCGCCTTCGTCACCAAGGAGGCCAAGGGCAAGGGCTTTGAGGGCCTGACCTTCCGTATGCAGGTCGATCCTCTGGACTGCCAGGGCTGCGGCGCCTGCGCCAATGTCTGCCCCGCCAAGGAGAAGGCTCTGGTCATGGAGCTGCTGGATACCCAGATGCCCGAGCAGGAGAACTGGGAGCATGCCCTGACCCTGTCCACCAAGACCAACCCCATGGACAAGTTCACCGTCCGCGGTTCTCAGTTCGAGCGTCCTCTGTACGAGTTCAGCGGCGCCTGCGCCGGCTGCGGCGAGGCTCCTTACATGAAGCTTATGTCTCAGCTGTTCGGTGACCGGATGTTCGTTACCTCCGCTACCGGTTGCGCTTACGTTGTGGGTTCCTCCACTCCTTCCTTCCCCTATGTGGCCAATGAGAAGGGCCATGGTCCTGCCAACTCCAACTCCCTGTTCGAGGATAACGCCGAGTATGCCCTGGGCATGAAGCTGTCCATCGACCAGATGCGTCGTCAGATGGCTGCTCACGCCGAGGCTGTGGTGGCTTCTACCTCCGACGCTGCTCTGAAGAGCGCTCTTGAGGCTTGGCTGGCTGAGGGCGATAACGGCGACAAGACCCGTGCTCTGTCCGAGGCTGTTGTGGCTGCTCTGAACGCCACTGCTGAGACCTCTGATGATATCGCCTTCCTGAAGGCCAACAAGGATGCTCTGCCCAAGAAGAGCGTCTGGATGTACGGCGGCGACGGCTGGGCTTACGATATCGGCTTCGGCGGTCTGGACCATGTCCTGGCTTCCGGCGCTGACGTGAACGTTCTGGTTGTCGATACCGAGGTGTACTCCAACACCGGCGGTCAGGCTTCCAAGGCCACTCAGCTGGGTGCCGTGGCTCAGTTCGCCAACGGCGGTAAGAGAACCGGCAAGAAGGATCTGGGCGCCATCGCCATGACTTATGGCAATGTCTATGTTGCTCAGGTCGCTATGGGTGCCAACGAGCAGCACCTCATCACGGCTCTGAAGGAAGCTGAGGCACATCACGGTCCCTCCATCCTCATCGCTTACGCTCCCTGCATCAACCACGGTATCTCCAAGGGCATGAGCCAGGCTCAGCTGGAGGAGAAGCTGGCCAGCGAGTGCGGCTATTGGCCCCTGTGGCGCTATGTGCCCGAGCTGAAGGCCGAGGGTAAGAATCCGTTCATCCTGACCAGCAAGGAGCCCAATGGCCAGCTGCTGGACTTCATGATGGGCGAGACCCGTTTCGCTTCTCTGACCAGAACCTTCCCCGAGACTGCCAAGGTCCTGTTTGCCGAGGCCGAGGAGTTCTGCGCTCAGCGCTATGCCAAATACAAGCATCTGGCTGAGCAGTAATTGTCGGTCAGAATCAGCACGAAACGTGAAATTGGTGTGAAAGCAAACCTTGCTTTCTGATGTAATCTCGTCTTGTATGGGTACAAGCTCAAATGCAGCAGCGACTCAGGAAAACAACTGAGGTTACATATCCGTTTTCTGTTTTTACTCTTACCATACTCTCTCCGCATAAAAGGCTCTCTGGCATATTGCCAGAGAGCCTTTTGCATATAATTGGGAAACGATCATGATGTACCGCTGTGCCGCGTTACCCGCAAGGGCAGCGTATTCGATCATCATGCATTCCGCAACAGCAGGTTGCTTGTCATACCGATAACTTTGGGGTATGATGACCGTGAGGTGATGATCGTATGGATACAAAGGATATGATTCTGGAACTCAGGACAAAGATGGGACTGTCACAGGACGAGCTTGCGGAAAAGGTATTTGTGACCCGTCAGGCGGTTTCCCGCTGGGAAAACGGTGAAACAACGCCGAATATCGAAACCCTGAAGCTGCTCTCAAAGCTCTTTGATGTCTCCATCAATACGCTGCTCGGCTCACCGAGACAGCTTATCTGTCAATGCTGCGGGATGCCCCTTGCGGATGGGGACATCAGCAGGGAGACAGACGGCTTTTTCAATGAGGAGTACTGCAAGTGGTGCTATGCTGACGGCGAGTATATGTACCACGATTTAGACGATCTGATCGAGGTCTGCGTGCAGAACATGGCCAGCGAGGAATTTCCCGCCGAACAGGCGCGGGCCTACCTGAAGAATACGCTGCCAAAGCTCAATTACTGGAAGCGGTATGAAAATCTCGGCGGCGCGGAAGCCTTTGCGCAGTATAAGCAGACGTTGATGGATGAATTCAACGACCTGCATATTGACGGGATGCCCAAGGTGGAAAAGCTCAACGCGCTTGTAGGCAAGTATATCAACCTTGCATACCGCCTTCCCAACGGAAAAACCGTCAAATTCCTTGACGATCAGGCGACCTACCTCGGCAACCAGCTGGAATGTGAGTTTGGCGGCGACCGCTGCTTCGGCATTGCCGCAAATATGGATTTTCTGCTGGTCTGCACCTATGAGGAAAACGGTAAAAACCCGGAGCTGGTCGTTTACAAGAAAAGATAGCAAAAATCAGATGCACGCCGTGAGACGTGCATCTGATTTTCTTTGACTGAACAGGCTGACGGAAAAGGGCGCGTCTGTGTGCCGATCCTGCAGGGAATCTGCCAGTGGGCAGGCATGTTCTGTAAGGACGCGGGCAAAACGCCCATGATCCAGCGCCAGCGGTGTGATTACCGAGCAGGTATTTGACTTGGATCGATCACACACCAGAAGCCGGCTGCAACTTCCGTGATGCGAACGGTCTTTTTGCAGTGAAACCTATCAAAAATTGACAATATGGCTCAAATCAGGTAGGATTGCAGAGAGAAAGCAGCTGGCTTTTGCGGGGAAGAACGTATTCATGGAGGCTTCTAATGAGTGAAATGATAGAGAATACAGGCATGGACCGGAAGAAATTGGAAACGTTCACCTTGGAAACCTATCCGGCAAGCGCGGACCGTCCGTGGCTCCAATATCCCAATTATGAGGTGTTCCGCCACAGCAGCAATCAAAAATGGTTTGCGGTGGTCATGGATCTGCCGAAAAGCAAGCTCGGACTGCAGGGTGAGGAGCGGATAGACGCTGTCAACTTGAAATGCGGTCCCATTCTGGCAGGCTCGCTGTTGATGGAGAACGGCTTTTTTCCAGCCTATCATATGCGGAAGGACAGCTGGATTACCGTTGCACTGGATGGCAGTGTGGCGGATGACAAAATCAAAATGCTGCTCGATGTAAGCTATCAGGCAACAGCACCAAAGGTGCGCAAAAAGAAGGGCTGACAGCGTTTGAAAGGGAAAACGGCAGCTGCTGAATCGAAAGGAAAAGGGGAGGGCAGGCTCCTCGGTGGGTCCGGACACGAGAGAATCTTAACGATTTTTAGCAAAAACACGTCTTGACAACGGGCAGAAAACCGTGTATTCTTCGTTCAAAAGGGAGTAGCTTGCACAGCTTTGTGTATCCGTTGGCGTCAGTACGGGTCGTTTGGCTCCGCTGCGGATTGAAATGGCGAGACTTTTGTATCAATGTGAAGGCATTGACGCAAAAGGGCTCGCCTTTTTTGCGTCCGCCGAAAGGAGACACAGTACATGAAGCAGGAAAAGAACATTTGGGAACAGTCCCGCGTGGAGTTGTTCCAGAAACTGGATTGCCGGGAGACCGGCCTATCGCAGGAGGATGCGGCGGATCGTCTGGCAAAATACGGAGCCAATGAACTGCACGCCGGCAAGCAAAAGAGTGTTTTGCAGATCTTTCTGGGGCAGTTTGCGGATTTTCTGGTGTTGATCCTCATCCTGGCCGCCGTCATCTCCGCCTGCATGGGGGACGTGGAGAGCATGATCGTCATTCTGGCGGTCATCACCATGAACGCAATTCTGGGCACCGTTCAGACCGTCAAGGCCTCCGCATCGCTGGACAGCCTGAAGCAGATGTCCGCTCCCACCGCCAAGGTGCTGCGGGACGGTCAGATCGTACAGATCCCCGGTCGAGAGGTGGTTCCCGGTGATGTGGTCATATTGGAGGCGGGAGATTCCGTCTGTGCCGACGGACGCCTGTTGGAATGTGCCAGCCTGAAGTGCGCGGAGAGTGCCCTCACCGGCGAAAGCCTGCCGGTGGAAAAGGATACGGAGCCGCTCAGTGGGGAAACGGCCTTGGGCGACAGGAAGAACATGGTGTTCTCCGGCAGCTTCGTCACCTATGGGCGGGGCCGCTTTCTTGTGACGGCCACCGGCATGGACACGGAAATGGGCAAGATCGCCCAGCTTCTGAAAAACACGGAGGAGCGGAAAACGCCGCTTCAGGTCAGTCTGGACCAGTTCGGCAGAAAGCTGTCGATCATCATTCTGGTGATCTGCGCAGTGCTGTTTGGCGTCAGTGTGCTGTGGCGGCACGAAAACGTGATGAACGCCTTTCTCTTCGCCGTGGCGCTGGCGGTGGCCGCTATCCCGGAGGCCCTCAGCTCCATCGTGACCATCGTGCTGTCCTTCGGCACCCGGAAAATGGCCAGGGAACACGCCATCATCCGCCATTTGCAGGCGGTGGAGGGGCTTGGCAGCGTGTCGGTCATCTGCTCGGATAAGACGGGTACGCTGACCCAGAACCGTATGACGGTGCGCAAGCTCTACACCGGAGGCGAGGTGATCGACGCCAAGGACGCGGACTTCCGGGACCCGTTACAGGAGCCGTTGCTGCGGACGGCTCTGCTGTGCAGCGATGCGGTCATCAGCGGGGATACGGAGATCGGCGACCCCACGGAAACGGCACTGGTGCGGCTGGGGGAGACCAACGGCTTTGACGAGGATCTCGTCCGGAACCGCTGGCCCCGTCTGACAGAGATCCCCTTCGATTCCGACCGGAAAATGATGTCCACGGTCCACAAGCTGGCGGGTGGCCTGATGCTGGTCACCAAGGGCGCGACGGATGTGCTGCTGGACCGCTGCGTGGTGACGCCGGAGGAACGGGCGAGGATCGAACAGGTCAACGAACAGTTTTCCAACGAGGGCCTGCGGGTGCTGGCCTTCGCCTGCCGCAGCGTGGACGGCCCGGCCATCACTTTGGCGGATGAAAACAGCCTGACTTTCCTCGGCCTCATCGCCATGATGGACCCGCCCCGTGAGGAATCCAAGGCGGCGGTGGCGGAGTGCATCCGCGCCGGTATCCGTCCTATTATGATCACCGGCGACCACAAAATCACGGCGGCGGCCATTGCCCGTGAGATCGGCATTTTGCGGGACGGCACGGAGGCCGTGGAGGGCGCGGTCATCGACGGCATGAGCGACGAGGAATTGCAGGAGTTTGTGCCGAAGGTCAGCGTCTACGCCCGTGTGTCCCCGGAGCATAAGATCCGCATCGTCCGGGCGTGGCAGCAGCGGGGCAATCTGGTAGCCATGACCGGCGACGGCGTCAATGACGCTCCCGCCCTGAAGCAGGCGGACATCGGCGTGGCTATGGGCATCACGGGAACGGAGGTGGCCAAGGATGCCGCCGGTATGGTGCTGACGGACGACAACTTCGCCACCATTGTGAAGGCTGTAAAAAACGGTCGGAACGTGTATGCCAACATCAAGCGGGCCATTCAATTTCTGCTCTCCGGCAATACGGCGGGCATTTTGACGGTGCTCTACGCCTCTCTGATGGGACTGCCCGTGCCCTTCGCGGCAGTGCACCTGCTGTTCATCAACCTGCTGACGGACTCCCTACCCGCCATCGCCCTTGGCATGGAGCCACACACCGACGAGGTCATGTCTGAAAAGCCCCGGCCCCGGAACGAAGGCATCCTGACAAAGCACTTCCTTTATAGCGTGGGCGTCGAGGGACTGGTCATCGCCGCCGCCACCGTCACGGCCTTCTATCTGGGGCTGAACGCAGGCGGTGCCGCTGCTGGACAGACCATGGCCTTCTCCACCCTGTGCCTGAGCCGACTGTTCCACGGATTTAGCTGCAAATCCCAGCATCCGGTGCTGCTTACCCGGCACTTCTGGAACAACCGTGCCCTGTTAGGGGCCTTTACCATCGGCGCTCTGCTGCTGGGGCTGGTGCTGCTGGTTCCTGCGCTGGAACCGCTGTTCGCAATTGCGCCGCTGTCTGTTGGCATGGTCGGTGCCATTGTGGGACTGGCGTTTGGCTCTATGCTGGTGATTCAGCTTCTGAAATGGATCCGGCGGTAAACGAGCAATATTATTTGCTGGTCGCCGCGAAGCTGCGGGAGACCGCGGCTCATGTGATTGCCATGTCCGTTCTGGTGCTGAATCTCCGCAAGATCCAGCGTGCTCTTTTGAGAATGCTCGCATATCTTCTGGAGATTCTGGCTCAGAACAAAAATTGGGCACTTGTTCAGTGGACATTAGTTAGACCGCTTGAGACTGGTGTCGTAGGTCACAAAAGTTACATTTTGTTGTTCAGCTATTCATCTATCTTTCGTGTGCAGATGAAATTCTACTGTTTTTGAGCATTAAACGTGCTTTGAGTTTGTAGCAAGGCTCAAAAAACCAGCCCCGCAGCAGGGGGAAAATATAGATTATTTTATCATGCCGATCATTCTGGGGAGACAGTAGAAAAATTTCCATTGTTCATTGACATGATGTGCGTTACAGAGTAAAGTATTCATCAAGACTGATTCGCAATAA
>ERZ835980.2804-NODE-2804-length-14758-cov-25.782901_pt1 | contig 14758 bp, 10 predicted proteins | sample MGYA00519943_ERZ835980 | MGnify/ENA primary metagenome ERZ835980 (study PRJEB31850, sample SAMEA3708791) | human gut metagenome | biome: human gut; feature: human-associated habitat; material: faeces | place: China | collected 2014 ... | reverse complement strand
ACCAAAATATTCAGAAAAGCTATCTGAATTTGGAACGGTTAACTGGACACCCTAATTAAATATTGATATCTATCCAAAACTTCTACAACTATGTCATTCCAAGAGCACACCAGAGTCTCCGCGGCTGCCGTATAGTTCATCTGCATCAACTCCCGAGATTGCATACTTCCGAAGAAGGTAATCATTTTTCCGATAAGAGCATATTAGAATACGATTAGAATAATGATGTTAGAATACGATTAGAGCCCTATTCCAAAATCGGAATCTCGGAATAGGGCTCAGAAACATAAAATCAAAATCTAGAATATCGGCTGACCTACGCAACCATTTGGCGCCTGCACATGAAGCAGGGCGGCGATGGTTGGCACAATATCGGTCATGAATGTCTGCCTGGTGGTTGCACCGTGCTGGATTCCACAACCCATGAAAATCAAAGGAATGTGGGTGTCGTATGGGTTCCACTCACCATGATCGGTTCCCTTCATGCCGTGGGCATAGAAATTCGGCTTCAATACGATAGCCACATCACCGCTTCGCTCACGGTTGTAACCATTCACGATGCGCATCTTCACATCCTCAGGAATGCTCTCGGTCATCGTCTTCTCCATATCGCAGGCATACTGCACGCAACAGTCTTCCTTCAACACGTCCACCACGCTCTGCTTGATCTTGGCGAAATCCAACTTGTTTTTCTTGATGATGTTACGGTTGAAAAACACCTGATAGTTCATCACGGTCTTCACCAGATTGCCCACGTTAGGATACTCCTGAGCCAGGGTCTGATTCAGTTTCTCAGCCACCGCATCACCATCCCAATTACCCGCTGGAATGCGGCAGTCTTGCAGGAAACGGGCGTTGTTCATCGCTCCATGGTCGGCACTCAAGAAAACCAGATAATTTCCTTTGCCCACCTTCTCATCGAGATAAGAAAGGAAATCGGCTATCACCTTGTCCAGACGCAGATAAGTATCCTCGGTCTCTACCGCATGAGTTCCCACCTGATGACCGATATAATCCGTGCTTGAGCAGCTTACTGCCAGCAAGTCGGTTTCATCATCTGCACCCAACTGCTCGCCGTCTATCGCCGCCTTTGCCAATTCAATCGTCAGCGAATTGCCGAAAGGAGTTTTGCGGATAATGCTGTAACCATATTTCTTATAAAGGGCTGGAAGATTGAGCGGCAGCGTAGCCTTCATGCCCTTGCGGATGCCATCCTCATACTCGTTCTCATCTTCCGTACTTTCAACGTAAGTATTCTCAGGATAGAGTGTGTTCCATTTTTCCGAGAGATAACGCTCTGGCAGATGCTGGTTGTTGAACGCGTCCACCCACTTCGGCAACTGGTTTATATAATAAGAACTGGTGATAAACTTTCCGCTCTCATCATCAAACCAGTAGGCACCGTTCGGATTATGACCTGCAGGAAGAATGGAAGCACGGTCTTTCAATGCCACTCCCACTACCTTGGCTCTGCCGTTGGATGCAATCTTCATCTCATCTCCGAGAGTCGTAACCCAGAGGTTTCTAGGCGACATCAAGCCCGCCTTGCTGTTGGAACCCACCGGCTTCACGGTTTCATCATCCGTGCAATACACCTTCTTGCCATTCTTCACAAAATTGTTTCCGGCGATTCCGTGGATAGAAGGCACACTGCCTGTATAGAGACTAGTATGACCGATGGCGGTAACCGATGGAACATACGGAATACGGGTGTTTTCACAAGAGAAGCCCTCGTTGAGCAGTCGCTTGAATCCACCTTCACCATAGCGCTTCTGATAGCGATAGAGATAATCCCATCGCATTTGGTCAACCACGATGCCCACTACCAGTTTGGGGCGCTGAACGTTAGAAACATTCACCTGTTGGGCAGCAGCAGAGCCGCATCCCAGAAATGCCAACGCAATAAAACTAAATACCTTATTCATTTCTTTCTTCAAAAATACTGTAATACTTTTTACCGCTGCAAAGGTATTTAAAGGATGTTGCCATCGTGTTACAAAGAAATGAAAGAAGAGTGAAAGCATTGCCTTTTTACAAAAAGATTTTAAAAATGGGACTGAATAAGACAAGGTAACGATATTTTTATTATATTTGCAGTATTATTGCAAAACTAACAGATTTACGATATGAAAAAACTACTCTTATCCATCGCCTTTCTGCTCCCTGGTATGGGAATGATGGCGCAGACTCAGGTTACGACTGCCGAAGGTATCCTCGAAGGAAAAGATCTCTCAGGCATCACAGTATTCAAGGGTATTCCGTTCGCTGCCCCTCCGGTAGGAAATCTCCGCTGGAAGGCTCCGCAGCCTGTACAGAAATGGCAGGGCGTTCGCGAGGCCAAGGAGTTCGGACCGAACCCGATGCAGGAACCTCTCTTCGGCGATATGAACTTCGGTGCGAAGACCAACAGCGAGGATTGCCTCTACCTTAATATATGGACACCGGCAAAGACCATGAAGGAGCATCTGCCGGTACTCATTTATTTCAACGGCGGAGGACTGATGGCGGGTAGCGGAAGCGAACCTCGATATGCGGGCGATGCGATGGCACGCAAGGGCATCATCTCCATCACAGCCAACTATCGTGAGGGCATCTTCGGATTCTTCGCCCACCCACAGCTCTCTAAGGAAACATCCTACAAGGGTTCCGGCAACTATGGATTCATGGACCAGGTGGCTGCCATCCAGTGGGTAAAGGATAACATCGAGGCTTTCGGCGGCGACCCTAACCGCATCACCATCGTAGGCGAATCGGCAGGTTCCATGTCGGTCAGCGCCCTGATGGCTTCCCCTCTCTGCCAGGGACTCTTTGCCCAGGCAATGGGTTCCAGCGGTTCTGTAATGGGATTCAAGAAGGTGGCTACCCAGAAGGAGGCCGAGGAGAAAGGCGTGCAGCTTGCCCAGAAAATAGCAGAGAAGATGGGTAAGGAAACGGGCAAGAAGGTGAAAAAGAACGTAGGAATGAAGAATCTCAACGAGCTTCGTGCCCTGCCTGCCGAGAAATTGATGAAGCTGGCGGAAGTAAGAGCGGTTCCTGTCTATAATATCGACGGATATTTTATGAAAGAACAGCCTGTAGAGGTATTTGCCAAGGGCGAACAGACCAAGGTGCCTCTGCTTATCGGCGGCAACAACCAGGAGATGACTCCTGCAGCCGTATTGATGGGCAAGCAGCCAACCGTTGAGAATCTGAAAGCTGGCGCCAAGGCTACTTTTGGGGAAGAGAACATCGATGAACTCTTCCGCCTCTACGGCATCAACAGCAATAAGGATGTATTGGAGCAGCCGGGTGTGAACCTAGCTTCGGATATCTTCCTCGATTATTCTACATGGAAGTGGGGCAACATGCACAAGCTGACCGGCGGACAGCCTGTTTACCGCTACCGCTATTGCCATCCTCGTCCTGCTATGGCCATCAAGGGTAAGGTGGCTGCATTGGCTGGCGGCGTGGTAGATGCCAAGGAAGATGCGGTTCCTGCGCCACAAGACAAGGGAGCCGTTCATTCTGCCGACATCGAGTATGCAATGGGTACATTGCCAACCAACCGCGTGTTCAACTGGCAGCCGGAAGATTATATGATCAGCGACATCTTCAGCCAGTATTACGTCAATTTCGTAAAAACCGGCAATCCGAATGGTCTGGGTCTGCCTGAGTGGCCATCCACCAACGGCAAGGCAGTAGCCCCTGTGCTTCAGATAGACGTAAATACCGTCGTAAAAACTGATGCCCAGATGGAGAAGCGCTATGATTTCATAGACAAACTGTTTTGGGAGAAGAAATAATTCTCTAATTACATTGAATCAATCGGAATACAGATTTCATTGAATAAACCAAAAATAGAGATGTTTCAGAAATTCATTATCAACAGAGACGGAGTACTGAAGTTCGGGCGTGTCTACCTGCACCGTGACATGCTGTCACCCGGCGAGCAATGCACCTACGGGGGCGGTTTGTGGAAGATAGATGAAGGCAGAGGCGCCATCGTGCTCTACGGCAGAAGTTTCGACTTCGGTCCTCCCGATTTCGACTTTGTGAAACAGATAGACTGGACGGGCTTGGGCGGCACCCCTCGCCCGCTCTTCTATCTGCCTCATTGGCCTAGCGAAGAAGAGATTGTGCCAGTCATCATCAATTAAGAAAATAGTATAATATTCTATAATTTTCTGTGTAAAACTTGCGGATAACAGAATAAAACACTATTTTTGCGAAGAGAAATCCTTCTCGGAGAAAGTGCTCTCTAAGAGAAGAGATTCCGTAAATAAGTAACAATTAAAAAGCAGTATAGTATGAAAAAGAAATTAGTTTTGACTGCAGCCGTTATCGCTGCATTGTCAGTTGTCTCTTGCAATGGCAAGAAGACAAATAGCCAGGGGGCTGATCAGGATAGCCTCAGCTATGCAGAAAATGATTCGCTCAATTCCAACGATGTCATTCTCGATTCCATCGCCGGCACCTACGAGGGAACTCTCCCTGCTGCCGACTGTCCGGGCATCAAGACCGTTTTGACGCTCAACGCCGACAGCACCTATCAGTACTCAGCCGACTATCTGGAGCGCAAGGATGGTCACGACGAAGCGAGCGGTATCTTCAAGGTATTGGCTAACAACGTGGTAGAAATCACCCGTCCATCGAGCGGCGAGACATCTTACTACAAGGTAAAGGATGCCAACAGCCTCATCATGACCGATTCGCTGGGCAATGAGCCTGAAGGCGCCATGGCTAAGCACTATGTGCTGACTAAGAAAAGGTAAAAGAGCCTTTAAAAGGTAAAAGGGTAAAAAGAGCCCCCTAGCTTAACATTCCGCTAGGCTCTTTTTACCTTTTTACTTTTTTACCTTTTTACCCTTTTATCTTTAAAACGCCTGTTTTGTCGGTTCTCACAGCGCCATTATTACAAACCTGTTACATTCCTGCCTTTCAAGTTAAAATCAATTAAGTTTTGCACCGGAACCTTCGCTATTCCAGATATTTTTCCTAATTTTGCGCCCACATTTCTAAAGGATGAAATGATTGGTAAGATTCAACGATAAATAAGGTGTTATATACTGAATAGATTAAGGAAAAAGAAAAATGGAACATGTTTTTACAGAATCGATGTTTTTGGTGGGATTCGTGATTTTCATCGCCGCCATACTCGTATTAGACATGCTGGTCATCGACCGAAAGGCGCATGTGGTTTCTATCAAGGAAGCCGGTTCATGGACGGCTGTATGGATTATTCTCGCGCTCGCCTTCGCCGTATTCATCTATTTTCATGGCGACATGGTGCACGGCATAGAGAACTTCGACGACCTGAAGCTGATAGCCTCGCGCTATGCTTCGCATCTCAAACTGGACCCGAACGACTATGAGGGGAGTCTGCAGCAATACCGGCACTATATGACCATCTCCTACATCTCGGGTTATCTGATAGAGAAAACGCTCTCGGTAGATAATCTCTTCGTGATGATGATGATTTTCACCTCGTTCGGAGTAAACAAGAAAGATTACCAGCACGTACTGAACTGGGGTATTCTGGGAGCCATCGTGCTGCGCTTCGTCTTCATCTTCGCGGGTGCTGCGCTCATCAGCCGGTTCGCCTGGATATTACTCGTATTCGGAGGATTCCTGGTTTACAGCGGTGCCAAGATGTTCCTCAACAGAAACAAGAAGGAAGAGATCAATGCCCTGGAGCATCCGGTAGTGAAGTTCATGCAGAAGCGCCTGCATCTGGGTCCGCTGGTGATGACGGTGGTGTTCATCGAGTTCTGCGACCTGATTTTCGCCTTCGACAGCATCCCAGCGGTATTCTCGGTATCGCTCGACCCGTTCGTGGTGTTCTTCTCGAATATCTTCGCCATCCTGGGCTTGCGTGCCCTCTTCTTCCTGCTGGCAGCGATAGCAGATAAGTTCCGCTATCTGAAGGTGGGTGTGAGTGTGCTGCTGGTGTTCATCGGTGTGAAGATGCTCATCCACGATTTCTTCGAAATTGATGCTGTCAGTTCGCTGGTATTCATCATCCTCGTACTGCTCGTCAGCATCGGGGCTTCGGTGGTGATTCCGCAGAAACAGGAAGCGTTGGAAAATACGAAATAAGCAAACCATTCGTAAAGGAGATTATCATCAGGTAATCTCCTTCCAGGAAAACATAAAAAGGGCGATTGCTATTCCCCACGCAAGGGATAAGCAATCGCCCTTATCTTTTATGAACTTAGTTTAGAAAGAAGAGCAAATGAATTGGCTTTCCCTTCGGCCGCCGAACTTTGTTTCTTCACTCTTCTCTCTTCACTCAATTTACTTCCAAGGATTCTCTGTTGGGTAAGGCAGGCTAGCTGGCTGGTTGTAAGCGATATCCTTGATGCCGAGATACTTGAATACCTCGAACAAGGTCTTACCTACGTGAGAGAATGCTACGGCTCCGTGGTGTGGATAACCCTTCTGAATCAATACGTGACGATAGAAGCGGCCCATCTCGTTGATGGCGAAGATACCGATACCACCGAATGAACGGGTAGGAACATCGAGAACCTCACCCTCTGCAATGTAGCTGCGGAGGTTGCCCTCAGAATCGCACTGCAGACGGTAGAATGTGATGTCAGAAGCTGCGATATCACCCTCCAAAGTACCACGGGTGAAGTCTGGTTTACCACCATTCTCCAACAAACGGTTCTGGATGAGCTGATACTTAATCTTACGGCTTGAGCACATCTTGCACTGTGGAGTGTTACCGCAGTGGAAGCCCATGAAGGTATCAGTCAACTTATAATCATACTTGCCCTTGATGTCCTCATCATAGATATACTGAGGAACAGAGTTATTGATATCGAGCAATGTAACGGTATCGTCAGAAGCACACATACCGATGTACTCAGACAATGCACCATAGACATCAACCTCGCAAGCTACAGGAATACCGCGGCTAACGAGACGGCTGTTTACATAGCAAGGCTCGAAACCGAACTGGCTTGGGAATGCAGGCCAGCACTTGTCAGCGAATGCTACATACTGGCGAGAACCCTTGTGAGCCTCTGCCCAGTCGAGCAATGTCAACTCAAACTGTGCCATTCTGCGACTGAGGTCAGGATAGTAGCAGCCTTCGCCCATCTCCTTGGCCATATCAGCGCAAACCTCGTCGATACGTGGGTCGTTCTCGTGCTCCTTGTAAGCTACGAGAAGGTCAAGCTCTGAGTTCTCCTCAATCTCTACACCGAGTTCGTACAAGCCCTTGATTGGAGCGTTGCAAGCGAAGAAGTCCTGTGGACGTGGACCGAAGGTGATAATCTTCAAACCCTTCAAACCGAGGATAACGCGAGCTACTGGTACGAAATCCTGAATCATCTTAGCTACGTCCTCTGCTGTACCTACAGGATACTCAGGGATGTAACCCTTCAGGTGGCGCATGCCGAGGTTGTAAGAGCAGTTGAGCATACCGCAGTAAGCGTCGCCACGACCATTGATCATGTCGCCGTCACCCTCTGCAGCTGCAACAAACATACAAGGACCATCGAAGTTCTTTGCAATCAAAGTCTCAGGAGTCTCAGGACCGAAGTTACCGAGGAATACAACCAAAGCGTTGCAGCCCTGCTCTTTCACTTCGCCCAAAGCCTTGAGCATATCTTTCTCGTTCTCAACTGTAGTCTGGCAGTTGAAGATTTCACCCTTGTACTCTTTTACGATGTTCTCACGGCGCTGAGTAGAAAGCGCGATTGGAAAACAGTCACGGCTAACGGCAATAATACCGAGCTTTACTTGTGGAATGTTGTTGCTTACCATAATTAGTTTATTACTTAAGTTTTTGTATAAATTGCTTATATTTATTGATTCTTTTCTAATTGTTCGGCTGACAATTATTCATTGTTCCGAGCACAAAGGTACAAATATATTTTGTATCACCAAGCGTTTTAAGGAATTTTTAATTCAAAAAAATGGCGCAAAACCGAAATTCTGCGCCAAATGTAACATATGATAAAGTTCTTGATACATTTCATACATGTCTCTATTATCATCTGATACCCCTTTTCTGCCTTAACATCTTCTTTAATATCTTCGCAGCGGGCGGTACCGGATGGTGTAAATCTGATTGAAGTACTCCTTCCAGCTGTTCGACTCCTTGTCGTCATCACGCACGATACGGATGCCGTAGAATCGGGTACCCGTCTCCTTGTATTCCCGGAATCTCGACAACAGCTGCTGTGGCGGATCTGGAATCAGGAAGTCGGTAATCCAAAGCACATCGGCATTCACGTAATGGAGTCCGTCGTTGTCGAGAAGGTCGAACATCTGGGTCATCATCTTCTTTGCCGATGTTCCGCCTCCAATAAATGGAAGGTGGGTTGTGGTAGGCTGCCGCCGGATGCCTCGCCCGGTATGCGCCTGTCCATCTCCGTCGGACGGAGCTGCATCTGCTTCGGCTGATTCCATCATAGTGATTCCTATTCTCTTCAGGCGCTCTGCCTTGCGCTTCGCCATCAGGTCGATGGCACAGGTACTGACGGAGAAATCTATCAGGAAGCAGTCTCGCTCCAAATCTTCTGCCGTTTCTTCCAGCAGAGAGATGAGTGTAGAGGATATCCTCTCGGGCGTGCCATACATACTGGCTGAGGTGTCCAGACAGACGATCATCGGACCCTTGCGGGAGGCATGGGTAAAGCCGAGTTTGCGGGATGGTTTCGACATTTCGCTCTTATAACGGAAGGTCTGGAGTCTTCGCGTGCGATACTTATAGATAAAGAGGCCCTCCATATCCTCGTCACTGTACTGTGCCAGTTCGAGCGGGAGAAGGGAGTTGAGATCATCGCCCACGGTAATGCCCTCGATATCGCTACCCGCTGAATGCTCCATCTTCATCTCTACGCCCGATGCGATGGTGAGCCGGTCTTTGCCGTTGGCATCGGCTACTCGTCCCATCTTCGCCACAATTTCCTTGATTTCGGGATATTTGTCCTGAATCTTCACCTGGTTCAGACGGCGTTCAAACTCCGTTTCGGTCCATCCGTTCGTCATCAGTTCCCAGGCTTGTACGGCGCGCTGTTCCGAAACGCCCTTCGTCTTCATGTTGCGGGTTATCTGGTCCATCATGCGCACCAGTCCTGTTTCGAAGTTGTTCTGACGCAGGGAGATGAAGTCCTTCAGCTTGTTCAATACCTGATGGTCGATGCAGACCTTCCAGTCTCTTACCAGCCTTTCCCAGTTTTCGGGTTTCGAAGCCCCGTCTCCAGTCATCAGCTTGAGGAAGAAAGGCTTATCGAACCCATCTTCAGCATGTTCCTGTTCCAGCTGGTCGAGCAAAGGGAGCCACACCAGTTCATCCATCCGCTTGAAGGGAGCCCAATCGAGCACATCATCAGCCCGATGACTCTCGGTCCAGGCACGCTGGCGCTGGAACCGCATGTGGTGGACGCATTCCACGATGAATTTTCCCACACTATCATAGAACACCTTGCTCTTAATCTTGCTGTTCACCACCTGTCGCACGAATTTCTGCATCTCTTCGCCAGTTGCTTCTATGGTTACTTTCAGGGTAAAGAGATGAATGAGATAATCCTTCAGCGGGTCTTCCTTCAAATTCCAAGGCATGGCGGTGCCTGTCGGATCAGGAATCTTCACCTGTCCCGACTTGCAGAAGTCATCCAGCATCTTCAAGTAATACTGTGCCTCCGCCAAATCCTTGTTATTCTGGTATTTCATAGGAGTAAATCCTTATTTTTTCTCCATCAGATATTCTGCGAAGATTCTTGCAGCACTCTCTACTTTGGCTGCGCAAGGGCGAGACTTGTAATATTCTGCCGTTCTTGCCGAAGCCACATAGCTGGACTGCGCTTTCTCGTGGCCCTTCAAGCCGAGGATTTCGGCACAGATGATACTGCCGTTCTGCTCCTTCGATTTAGCAAGCAAATCCTGCACCACCTTATAGCATGCCGACTTGCCCTCACGGTCATCCCCCTCGGTCTGTCCGCAATCCAAGCCAACGAGCACCACGATGCCCGAAACGGCACCGCACATCATTCTCATTCTGCCTACTCCACCACCGAAGCCGGCACCAATGCGCTTCGCCATCTCATCATCAAGACCATATAAATCGGCAAAGGCAGCCACTACTGACTGGCAGCAGCCATAGCCCTGCATAAAGTTATCCACAGCCTGGTGAACACGCGCCTCCAACTCTGGAGTCAATATTTTCTGTTCATTCATCATGTTTAGAGTCTTCTATATATAATAATGTAATAGGAGGCGATTAAACCTCATAAAGTTTCATCGTATCCTGACGGGTAAATGCCAACTCCTTATAGAAATCACGGAGATAAGCCGATATTTCCGCCTTATCATCAGCAGATGCGAAGAGATTCTCGCCCAACTGCTTTTCCAACGAATTCAAGCCATCCGAAAGGTTTTCTATCTCTCCCTCGTAATCCCTTCCATCCTCCGGATTCCTGCGTACACGATGATATTTAATATCCTCAGCAAGCGCATTCTTCATCTCCACGAGTTTATCTGCAAAAGGAGAAAAGAGGGCACGGATCACGATGTTTCGGATAGCATCCCGCTCTTCCGGTTCCTGCCACAGACAATGGTAGATAGGCAGCAAATCGCAGATATCCACCTCTTCCCTATCCTGCATAAAGGCAGAAGTGCGAAGCAGGCGGACGATATTCTTCCATCTTCGGTCACTCACATAGATGTTTCTGCGCTCGGCAGCCTCATCCACATTCACGGCTCTCAGAGATTTACGGATAGCGGAAATTGCATCGAGCACCTCCTCCTTCACGCCAATCTTACAGATTTTCTCCGCCCATTCAGCATACTCCTCAGCAGTAATCTTCAAATCAGAAAAATCTGCGGAATCAGATTTCCCCATAGAACCAGAAGAATCTGTGGAATCTGTGAAATCTGTGGGACCTAAGAAATCCGTGGGAGCCTCCAGCAGCATCGCCCGGAAATTCTTCTCCAGCTTAATCGGTCGGCTTTCTATTCTGATAACGAATCGGTCCCAGAGCGCCTCCAGTCCTTCTCCCTTAGCCGGCAACTCATTGCTTGCAGCCACGAGAAGTTTCAGAGGAAGATGCATTTCCCGATTGCCGTTACGGAAGATTTTCTCGTTTATCACCGTAAGGAGCGTGTTCTGGATCGCAGGTCCCGCCTTCCAGATTTCATCCAGGAAAACCACATCGGCAGTAGGCAGATAACCCTCCATCGCACGTTCGTAAGTATCCGAAGTCTTCAGTTTCTGAATGCTCACCGGACCGAAGATTTCATCGGGTGTAGAGAATCGCGACATCAGATACTCAAAGCTCTGAGCATCCCTAAACGCCGTCTTCAACTGTCTGGCTACCATACTCTTTGCCACTCCCGGAGGTCCCAGCAGGATGATACTCTCACCTGCCAGAGCTGCCAGGAGCGAGAGCGATATCTCCGTCTCCTTCTCATAAATGCCCCGGTTCATCTCACCGAGTAATTGTTTGAATCTTTCAAGCATATTCTTACTTTTCTATTCAGAATCGTATAAAGACGAAAAGAAGTTAAGAGATAAAATTCATTATCCCTTAACTTCCTCATATTCTTTTATATAAATAAGGTATGGCTTACTTTACGTTGCCCACCTTAATCAAGTACTCAGCAATCTGAACAGCGTTCAGGGCAGCACCCTTACGAATCTGGTCGCCAGTCAACCACAATGTGTTACCATTGTCATCAGCCAGATCCTTGCGGATACGACCTACATATACATCGTCCTTGCCGGCGCTCTCCAATGGCATTGGATAAACGTAGTTCTGGGCATCATCCTTTACGGTTACGCCTGGAGCAGCCTCCAAAGCCTTGCGGATGTCCTCAACTGCCAATGGCTTCTCTGTCTCGAACCAAACACTCTCTGAGTGAGAACGGAGTGAAGAAACGCGAACGCAGGTAGCACTGGTGCGAACATCAGAGTGCATAATCTTGCGGGTCTCGTTATACATCTTCATCTCCTCCTTGGTGTAATCGTTAGGAGTCATCTTGTCAATCTGTGGAATGACATTGTATGCCAACTGATGAGGGAACTTATTGATATGCTCAGTCTTACCAGTCTCGAGAATATCCTTATACTGCTGCTCAAGTTCAGCCATGGCAGCAGCACCAGCACCTGAAGCACTCTGGTAAGAAGAGATATGAATCTTCTTGATATGGCTCAAGTTATCGATAGGCTTCAACACTACTACCATCATGATGGTGGTACAGTTAGGGTTGGCGATGATGTTGCGAGGGCGGTTCAGGGCATCCTCAGCATTTACCTCAGGCACAACCAGAGGCACGTCGTCGCACATACGGAATGCGCTAGAGTTATCAATCATCACGGCACCATACTTGGTGATAGTCTCGGCAAACTCCTCAGAAGTGCCGCCACCAGCAGATGTGAAAGCAATATCGACATCTTTAAAGTCATCGTTATGCTGCAAAAGTTTGACCTCATAGTCCTTTCCCTTGAAGTTGTATTTTCGTCCAGCAGAACGCTCAGAGCCAAACAACACCAAATCATCCATAGGGAAATTTCTCTCAGCAAGGATACGCAGGAATTCCTGTCCTACTGCGCCACTTGCACCAACAATTGCTACTTTCATAATCGAATCTTTTAATTTATAAAGTTGTTATAAGTGTAAACTGTGGAAGAGAAAGCCAGCCCCCTTATTATCTTCATGATTCCTCATTTTCTGATAGCTTCATGATCCCTCATTTTCTGATAGCCGGAAACTGCTTATTTTCTCAAATCCGCTGCAAAGTTAAGATTTTTTCTACAATATCAAGCATAAATTCCCAAAAATTATTGCTTTTTGCTGCAAATTTATCATTTTTGCTTACTTTTCTGCAAGAATATGCAAAAAATTGGAGAAAAATACTATTATAATATAGGTGTACCTATCTCGGTGACGCCCGAAGAGAACATTCAGACTATCATTAATCTTCTACCTTCCAATCCTTGATGGTATGCGTCTCCACATCAAAGTTGATGCCTACCTTCACGATTGGAAGACCGCAGAGGGTGAAACGCTTAGCATACTCCTTCAAGTCTATCTGTTTCATTGCCACATCAGCACTTTGGTTCAGTTTCAATTCAAAGAGGTAGAGATGGGTGGCAGTACGGAGCACCATATCGACACGTCCCTTTGGCGTGTGAACCTCTACATCCACATAATTGTCGAGGATGGAGAAGATGACATACATCATCTGCTGATAATGCCCCTCATAATCCGTATTGTCGCAATAAGGAATCGTGCCGAGATAAGTCTGGAGCATTTCCAGAGCCTCATCTATCTTGTTATGACGAATAGCAGCAGACATCTTGGCGATTGTGGTGGTACCCTTCACCGTATTCATACCTATATAATAAGGTAAAAGACTACGATACAAGCCAACACGAATCTCCTTGTTCGGTATGTCTAAGAGATAGAGTTCCGTCTCTGGGTCATAGCCCTTGATGGTGATGTAGCCACTCTGATAGAGCAACGGCATGATGGTGGTCATCTTCTCGGTTGGAGCATCAAACTCCGACTTATCAGCCTCACTGCCACCTATCTCAGATGGCATCACCTGGAACTTGTTGAGCATGTTAATCAAGTAAGTAGGTGTACCAGAGGCAAACCAATAGTAATCTAATTTGCCTTTCGACATGGCATTGAGCAAGCTGAATGGATTGAATACGTCAGGCGAGACATCTGCAAAATGATAACCATCATAGTACTCTCGAAGAGCCGCAAGCGTCTCCTCTCTTGTCTTGCCCAACTTCTCGCCCAAAGCATCAACATCTGCCGACATTTGGGTCACCAGTTCTTCCTTGGTTATACCACAAATTCCAGCATACTCCTCATCCATGCTCACATTCGAGATATTATTCAGTTCGCTAAAGATACTCATCTGCGAGAACTTGGTGATACCCGTCAAGAAGACAAAGCGGAGATAAGGTTCGCACATTTTCAATGGACTATAGAAATTGCGCATAACGTTGCGAAGAACCTGCAAGGAAGTATCCTCGTGTACTACATCCAACAAAGGAGCATCATACTCATCGATGAGCACAACCACTTGCTTGCCTGTCTTTCGATAAGCAGTCAGAATCAAATCGGTCAGACGATTATTTGCTCCATTCTGAGGTGTTGTAATACCATACGTAGCCTCTTTATTAGCCAATTGATAGCCCAAATAATCTTCCAACTCCTTCTTTTCCAGATGCTTGCCACCCGACATATCAAAATGCAGCACAGGATATTCCGTCCACTCCTGCTCCAGTTTTTCGATGGCAAGCCCTTTAAACAGATCCTTCTTACCCTCAAAATAGCTTTGAAATGTAGAAACCAGCAACGACTTTCCGAAACGGCGTGGTCGGTTCAAGAAGAAATAACATCCACCAGAATGCGTCATTCTGTAAATGTATTCCGTCTTATCAACATAGAGCTTATCTTCTTTTCGAATTCGCTCAAAAGTTTGGATTCCCACAGGGTATAATTTCAATGCAGCCATCTTACAATATGCTTTAAGTACTTATATCTGGGGACAAAGATACAAAAAATAACCATAGCTGCAAAAGAAATCCCCATTTTGTTTGCGATATCTAACAAAAATCACCGGAGGCAAGAGCCACAGTTTCTATCGCACCCCCGATGGCAAACCGCATAATATAGGCGATGATGCCCAGCATCCACATAAGAAATATCAAAAAATCGTGCCTTGGATAATATTCAAGGCACGATAATATAACAATAGTTCGTTAATAATTCAATAATGTGCTAAGCAGCTATACGCTGTAAGCACG
>ERZ835980.2793-NODE-2793-length-14809-cov-6.367087_pt1 | contig 14809 bp, 10 predicted proteins | sample MGYA00519943_ERZ835980 | MGnify/ENA primary metagenome ERZ835980 (study PRJEB31850, sample SAMEA3708791) | human gut metagenome | biome: human gut; feature: human-associated habitat; material: faeces | place: China | collected 2014 ... | reverse complement strand
GAAATTCCTGCAAATGATTTTAAATCATCCGTTTCTACTGTGTACAATACTTTAAAACTTGCATCTGTCATTTTTTCAAATCTAAACAAGATGTTATTCATTATTATTGCCTCTTATACATAACTAGTCAATATTTAAAATAATATAGTATACTTAAATTAGAAAGGCAGGACATAACTATGAAAAAATTAGCTATCGCAATCACAAGTTTACTTTTAATGACTGGATGCTCTTCTACACCTACCATCACAAACACAAATAATATTAAGGAGCATATTCTAAAGGAAAATGTAGCTTATGATTCATTCTCTTCATATAGTGATTCAGATACAATTATTCGTTTGCCAAATGGAGAATATATACATGGAACAAAAGAAGTGAATGGAAAATATTATGATAGTGATCAAGATTCAGGTGCCATTCAGGCTAAAAAAGCGAAATATTATGCTTTACTAGCTACTGATGTGGATAACTATTTAAATGAAAAATTTGAAGTATTCAATGATTCAGATGAAGTTTTCTATAATAAAAAAGGCAGCTTCACAAATGCATCTACAGTCATTGATGAAAATGGTAACGAAAAAGACTTGGCCAATAATCCTGACTATGATTCTATGACAATAAAAGAAGCAAAAGAAAAAGAATACAATCGTTTGATCCAAGAAGATGCTAAAGAAGAAAAGAAAAATCTATCTTCTCCAGTAAGTGAATTAAACGAATTATTGCCAAAAACAGATTCTATTTCAAGAACGGTTTTCAACAAAAAGAATAAGTATGCCATTCATTATTATGAAGTAGAAAAAAATGAGTATTTTGACTACATAAAGAAAATTAAGGAGAAAGGTTTTGATTCCATTGATCCAAATTCTCCAGAAGAAACATTTTTAGGCGTTAACAGTGATAATATATCAGTCAATATACACTATGATGCAACAAATAAAACTCTTGATGTAGATATTCGAAGACAATAAATTTAAATTGCTCAAACAACATGTAGTTGTCTGAGCTTTTTTAATACAAAGAAAAAAAGACTGGAATTTTCATCCAGCCTTTGACATTAGAACAATCCTACGATTTTACCATTTTCATCCACATCCATGTCTAATGCACTTGGATGTTTTGGAAGTCCTGGCATCGTTAATACTTTACCTGTTAGAGCAACAATGAAGCCAGCACCTAAGCTTGGGCGTAATTCACGAACTGTAATTCTAAATCCTGTAGGACGACCCATTACTTTACCATCATCGGATAATGACATTTGTGTTTTAGCCATACAGATTGGTAATTTATCCCATCCTAATTCATTGAACTTCGCAATTTGTGCTTGTGCCTCTTCTGTAAAGTCAACACCATCTGCACCATATACTTTTTTGGCAATGGTTTCTATTTTTTCTTCAATCGTCTTATCTAAATCATATAAAGGAGCATAGTTATTTTCTTGATCACATAACGCAACTACTTTGTTCGCTAAATCAATAGCGCCTTCTCCACCTTTTGCCCATACTTGAGATAATGACATTGGGTGGTTGTTTTCTTCACACCATTTTTCTAATGCAGCTACTTCAGCCGGTGTATCTGTCGCAAATTCATTGATCGCAACAATGTATGGTAAGCCAAATTGTTGTACGGTATCAATATGTTTTGCTAAGTTTTCACATCCTGCAAGCATAGCCTCTACATTTTCTTCTTTTAAATCTTCTAAGGCAATTCCACCATGCTGTTTTAATGCACGAATTGTTGCAACAATCACAACCGCATTCGGTTTAAGATTTGCCAATCGACATTTGATATCCAAGAATTTTTCAGCTCCTAGATCCGCACCAAATCCAGCTTCTGTAACTGTATAATCTGCAAGTTCTAGACATGCCTTTGTGGCAATAACAGAGTTACATCCATGCGCAATATTCGCAAATGGACCGCCATGAATCAATACTGGATTGTGTTCAAGTGTTTGAACAACATTAGGCAATACAGCATCTTTCATAACCATAGCCAATGCGCCTTCAATACCTAAATCATGTACATATACAGGCTTGTCATCATAAGTATATGCCACAAGCATTTTCCCAAATCTTTTCTTTAAATCCATTAAATCATCTGCCAAACATAAAGCTGCCATGATTTCACTTGCGACAGTAATATTAAATCCGTCTTTACGTTCAACTCCATTGGCTTTTGCACCACAACCAATTGTAATATTACGCAAAGTACGATCATTCATATCTAAACAACGTTTGAATGTGACTTTTTCAGGATCAATATTCAATTCATTTCCCTGATGAATCACATTATCTAAACATGCACTAACTAAGTTATTGGCTGTCGTAATCGCATGCATATCTCCCGTAAAGTGAAGGTTGATATCTTCCATCGGCACAACTTGGGCATAGCCACCACCTGTAGCTCCACCTTTTAATCCAAATACTGGACCTAAACTTGGTTCACGTAAAGCCATCATCGTTTTCTTACCTAAACGATTTAAGGCATCCCCTAAACCAACTGTTGTCGTACTCTTTCCTTCTCCAGCCTTAGTAGGATTAATAGCTGTGACTAATACTAATTTTCCATGAGGATTATTTTCAATGGATTTTAAATAATCAAAAGACAATTTAGCTTTATATTTTCCATAATGTTCCAAGCTATCTGCAGGAATTCCGATTTTTGCGGCAACCTTTTCAATTGGTTCCATGACGCATTCTTGTGCGATTTCTAAATCTGTTTTAGCCATTTTACATATCCTTCTTTCCAATATCATTTCTGTGAAATAAATCTTTACATTGAATCTTTTCTAATTCTTTATATGTATGATCAAATGCAGTCTGTAAGTCATCTTCTAGAGTAACGACCATTAAAACACGTCCACCATCTGTGACTAATCCTTCATCTGTCATTTTTGTTCCCATGTGAAAAACCAATCCGTCTACATCATCAACACCTGTAATCAAAGATCCTTTTGTAGAGCTTGCAGGATAGTTTGTACTTGCGAGTACAACACCGTGACTTACTTTATCTGTCCATTTTAATTCAACTGGTTTATTATCCATTAAATCTAAAATAGCTTGGACAAAATCACTTTCTAAACGAGGCAAAATAACTTCGGCTTCTGGATCTCCAAAACGTGCATTGAATTCAATTGTTTTAATACCTTTTTCTGTCAACATCAATCCACCATATAAGAATCCAGTAAATGGTACACCCTCTTTAACCATGGCACTTGCCATTGGTTTCATGATTTCATGCATAGCCTCATCGATAATTTCAGAAGTAATCTTCTTAACTGGACTATAAGATCCCATACCACCTGTATTAGGACCTTTATCTCCATCAAATACACACTTATGATCTTGGGCCACTTCTAAAGGTACTACCGTTTCATTATGTACTAGACAGATCAAAGAAAATTCAAATCCAAATAAACATTCTTCAATCACAACTGAATTATTTTCAATCGCAAAGGCAATATCTAATGCTTCTTTAGCCTGTTCTAATGTAGAAGCTACCGTAACACCTTTTCCAGCTTTTAAACCATCTTCCTTGATAACGATAGGAGCCCCTTGTTCTTGTACATATGCCCATGCAGATTCTAAATCATAGAATGTTTTATAAGCTGCCGTTGGAATATTATATTTTGCCATGATTTTCTTGGCAAAATCCTTACTTGATTCGACTTGAGTCGCCTTCTTATCTGGCCCAAAAATTTTTAGGCCTTCTTTTTTAAACGCATCTACAACACCTAGAGCTAAAGTGGCCTCAGGACCTACGATGGTTAAATCTACATTTCTTTCTTTTGCCAAAGTAACAAGACCATCTACATCGTTGTCTTTTACATTGACACATTCTCCAATTTTTGCCATTCCAGGATTGCCTGGTGCACAAATCAACTCATCACATAAAGCTGAACGTTTACATGCATACGCAAGTGCGTGTTCACGTCCGCCCTTACCGATAACTAGTATTTTCATTGCGTTTTAATCTCCTTTTTCTTTACCTTTCAATCATAACAGAAAAAAGACCATAATGGGTCTTTATTCACAAATTTTTAACAGAAAAAGGGTAGAAACAGACTTTCCACCCTCCATTTGTTAAACTTTTAAGAATTGTGCTACATCTAGCACGAAAATTGTGGCTCCACCAACAGTAACTTCCACAGGAAAACTTGCATAACGGCCAATATCATAACTAGCTGTACTAGGTACAATTTCCGTTCGCTTACTTGAATATTCCTTGATGATATCAATGGCTGCTTCCACTTTTTCGTCTTCACAACCAATAATCAACGTTGTATTGCCTGCGCGAAGGAATCCACCAGTCGTTGCTAATTTAGTAACAGAAAAACCATTTTTATTTAGTGCATTACTTGCCACTGGACTATCGTCATTTGATAAAATTGCTAGGATAAGTTTCATAGTGCTTCCCCCACCTTTCTAAGGTTATTATATAAGAATTTATGCGCAACTACAACAAGAAAAAAGAACCATAATCTTTAGAACAATCCACACTATTTCATGTATAATAAGAATTAAGTTTAGTGGGGTTGTATATGTTAATAAAGAAACATTCAAATCTTTTGGAGATCCAATATGATCGATAAAAGAAAAAAAGACAAATTTGGAAATGGATTGATCGCATTTCTATTTATATGTATTATTTTCTTATTGTGTTATGCTTTTAAAAATCCAATTTTATTATATTCATCCAATCCAGAAGTAGAGATCAATCATGAATATGATCCAAAGGATAATATTCAACAAGTTTTTTTCCATTCCGATTCAGATGTAAAGATTTCAGGAAATATCAATACAAATAAAATTGGAAAATATGAAATCACATATCAATTAAAGAATTATAAGAAAACATGTAAAGTATCTGTAAAAGATACAAAAGCACCTGATTTAAAACTTAAAGCATATAAGGCAGATATGAAAGAGGATATTAAGCCTGAATCCTTTGTCGAAAGTGTTAAGGACGATTCTAAAGTATCATTATCCTTTAAGAAAAAACCAACAAAGGATAAAGAACAAACGATAACCATCATCGCAAAAGATGAACATGGAAATAAAGCCATGAAAGAGACAACTCTAACGTTAGTCAAAGATATTGAAAAACCAATTATTCATACAGATACTATTTCTGTTTATGTAGGTTCAAAGCCAAACTACAAATCCTATATTGAGGTAACAGACAATTTGGATTCTAAGCCAAAAATCAAGATTGATTCTTCAAAAGTAAAGACCAAGAAAACAGGTACTTATAAATTGTTAGTAACTGCTACAGATCGTTCGGGTAATAAAGCTAAGGCTAAAATCAATGTAACTGTTGAAGAACCAAGTAAAGTTGTATATATGACATTTGATGATGGTCCTAGTGAAAATACAGATAAAATATTGAAGATCTTAAAGAAATATGATGCGAAAGCTACTTTCTTTGTGACAGGAAACAATCAAAAATATAACAGTTCTATCAAAAAGGCTGCAGATCAAGGCAACACAATTGCACTTCATACTTATACACATGATTATGCGAATGTTTATTCTTCCACCACTGCTTATTTTGAAGATTTACAAAAAGTGAGTGACATGGTCAAACAAATCACAGGTAAAGCACCAAAATATATTCGTTTCCCTGGTGGTTCAAGCAATACAATTTCAGCACAATATTCGCAAGGAATCATGTCTGCACTCGACAATATGGTGCATGAAAAAGGATATGAATATTTTGATTGGAACTGCTCAAGTGGAGATGCTGCATCCAATACCGTGCCAGCACAAGATATTGTGCGCAATGCAACAAGTTGCGATTATGAACAAATTATGATTTTGTTCCACGATTCAAGTCCAAAAACAACAACGGTTGAAGCATTACCAGAAATCATTAAAAACTATAAAGAAAGAGGATATGTCTTTAAAGGAATCTGCGATGATACGCCAATCTTCCATCATGGAGTCAATAACTAAGTCAGCAAATTGCTGGCTTTTTTTGTACCTGCAGAAAAAAAATCGAAGGAATTAACCTTCGATTACTGCTTTGTAGTACTTTAATAAATCTTGCATCAATTTGATGCTTTCTTCTACCTGATTTTCATTCATCACTACAACTTTTGTATAGTTATGTAATAAAATAGGTCTAGAAACATTATATGTTTCAGCTAAATGATTGACCCAATCTTGTGCTTCTAAGCTTTGCTGTTTTGTGATAACACCCTCAGATATGATTACACCTTTTACACCTGCAAGAGATACGGGTACACTCCATTTAACAAGTCCTGCATGACATGCATACTTTTGTGGTTCGTTCGATTTTAAAGCTCCTGTATAATTTTCAAAAGTACATTCATCACATTGACGTAATGCAGATGAACTTGTTTTTAAACATTTACAAAAGAAGTTTTTCTCCTTTGCGCTACTAATCTCTGTTTCGTCTTGCACAAAATAGCATCTTAATCCGGTAATATGGTAATACGCATCCATTACCTTTTGGATTGCTTCTTTAGGCAACATAAATAACACCTCAAATCCTTTTCTTATCTTAATTAAATCACTTTCAATGATTGATTTCAAGGCTTTTGTAAGCCTTTTCAACCATGCTATTGCATATTAAAACCAGATGTTATCATCTGGTCATATTAAATTCCTTTTATTGTATGAAATGCATGTTGCGCTGCAATGGCACCATCATTACATGCGGTAACAACCTGCCTTAATTCTTTATCAATAACATCTCCAGCCGCATAAATTCCTGGTATCTTTGTTTGACAATTCGCATCTACCAAAACATATCCACGCTCATTTAATACACCTAAATCTTGTACACAATCCGTATTTGGATCTTGTCCAACATAAGGGAAAATACCTGAACATTCAACAATCTGCGTTTCATGTGTATCCACATTTTCTAATTCAATACCCGATACTTTTCCTTCCGAACTTAAAATTTGAACAGGAACATGTTTCTTGATGACATGAATCTTCTCATTTTCTTCAATCTGACTTTGAATATGTTCTTCCGCTCTAAATACATCTCTTCGAATCACAATCGTTACACTTCGTGCAAGCCCTGCAAGATAAATCGATTCTTCTAATGCCGAGTTTCCTCCGCCAATCACGACTACATCTTTATCTCTAAAAAATGCCCCGTCACAAACGGCACAGAAAGAAACACCATGTCCAAGATTTTCTTTTTCTCCAGGTATATTTAACAATCGTTCTTTTGTACCTGTGGCAAGTATTATGGCTTTACCATTCACAACACTTCCATCGCTTAAATATACATCTTTATTTTCATCAATCTTATTTACTTCGCCATACGCATATTCAGCTTGAAAAGAAGTGGCTTGCTCAAACATATCCATCGCAAGCTGCGTTCCTTCTATTTCTTTAACACCTGGATAATTACTGATTTTATTTGTTTTAATCAACTTTCCTCCCGGCGCTCCATTTTCTAAAATTAATGTTTTTAGTCCGGCTCTCGAACCATAAAGTGCTGCACTTAAGCCTGCTGGCCCAGCACCTATTATCACCAAATCGTATTGTCGCTCCATATGTGATCCTCCTTACATAATGGTATTAACTGCATCAAATCATTGATAACTTTACATGGCTTTGCTTCTTTTAATGCTTCACGTTGTTTTTCATCGACACTAAATCCTACAGAATAGGCAGCCATATTCTTTGCGGCTACAATATCCGCAACATTGTCACCAACATAAATACAATCATCATGACTAGTATGTAATAAGTTACACGCTTCAATCAAGCCAGATGCACTTGGTTTAGGTTCTGGTAAATTTTCTTTTCCCAACACAACATCAAAATACACATCTAATCCCGATTGTTTTAATCCTCTTTTTACGACTTCAATACGCTTATTTGAAACAACTGCACATTGTATATTTTCTTTTTTCAATCCTTCAAGCATCTCTTTAGCATGAGGGATTTCTTTTAATAATTCTTTATGAAGCGATTTATTGATGATTTGATAACGATCAATGATACTTTGAACTTGATCTTCTGGAAAATACTTTGAAAAAGTAACTTCAAGGGTGGGTCCAAAAAATGTATACAATTCTTCATTTGACAATTCATAATCTGGTTTAAGTTCTTTAAATACTCTTCTAAATGTTTCAAAAACCAATTGTTGTGAATCAATCAATGTCCCATCTAAATCAAACAACACAACAGGCTTTTTCTTCCAATGAAATGTTTTATGAAATACCCCCATTAAGCCAAGACAACCAACACCCATTAAAGCTAAAGATACAAGTTGAGCTGTACGAAGGCCCAATACCATTAAAGAATCTGTTCGCATTCCTTCAATCACAAAACGTGTAATGCCATACCAAACCATGTACATAAATCCGCAGTCACCGCGTCTTTTATACCAATACTTACGGAAAATAAATGTAATAAACAAGAATCCTAATAGATTACATACACTTTCAAATAAGAAAGTAGGCATTCGATAGGCTCCATCAATAAACATTTGATTTTTAATAAATGCTGGATAATGCGCAAAGAAGCTCTCAGGTACAATGCCACCATAGGCTTCTTGATTCATAAAGTTTCCCCAACGACCAAATGCTTGTGCAAGTAAAACGGTTGGCATGATTAAATCAAACATTCTTAAAAATGAAATTTTTCGTCTTTTGAAAAAGAACAAACTAAATATGAAACCTGCAATCAATCCTCCATGAATGGCCAAACCGCCGTTCCAAATGGCAACGATTTCATTCATATGTTGAGAATAATATTGCCATTCAAAAATAACATACCATGCTCTTGCACCTAGAATCCCTATAAATAACATAGGAACAACATAATCATCTAGAACTTCTGGTGCGTACCCCCATTTTTTCATGGTTCTTTGGCATAGTAAATAGGCGCACAATGCGCCTGTTAAAATTAAAACGGCATACCATGCAATTTCAAAAGATCCAAAAGAAACAAAAATTTTAGTGCTCGGAAACAGATGCATCGAATTCCTCCTTCTTATTCTCGGATATTTGCGATAGTACTCGCTCTTCAAATTCTTTAGCTGAATCTAAGCCATCTTTCAACAATAAGAAGTTTGTCACAGCCGTTTCAATAACAGATGACATTGGTCGTCCTTGAGAAACTGGAATTGTCATCTTTAAAATTTTGATTCCTAGAATTTCATTATATTCCTTTTCTTCAATTCCAACACGATCATATTCATAAGAATCATTAAATGGTTCTAAATCGATTTGAAATTCAATTTGAGTTTCATGGGCAACAGCTCCTACTCCATACATGCGAGAGACATTGATAATTCCCACACCTCTAAGTTCCATAAAACCTTCAAGCATTGGTGTTGTTCTACCAACTAGATCATCATGAATTTTGTAACAATCAATACGGTCATCTCCAACTAATTGGTGTCCACGCTTAATCAGTTCTAGCGCAATTTCACTTTTTCCCATTCCACTTTTACCAGTAATCAATACACCAACACCAAATACCCGTACTAATTCTCCATGAATAACTACAGATTCTGCTAGACATTCATCTAAGTAGTTCGTAATACTTACGATTGCGTGAGAAGTTTGATGTTCTGTTTTAAATACTGGAAAATCTTTACGCTTTGCGATCTCTTTTAAAACAGGTGGACACTCATGGCCATGTGCAATCACAATACATGGTGTATTATCTCCTGTTAAAAATTCAAAGGAACGACGTTGTGAAATTTCATCCATTTGTTCTTCAATATAACCAATTTCTTTATCTCCTAATACTACAAGTCTTTTTGTTTGAGTATCCGGAAAATATCCAGCCAACTCTAATCCCGGACGATTTGTATCAGCCAAAGTTAATGGACGATTTAATGAATTTGAATCTCCAGTCACAATTGTCCACATGAATTTTTTTGCTAAATCACGAACAATTACTTTTTCCATGGTCTCCTCCTTTTTCTAATAATGGTTTTAAATATTGGCCTGTATAGCTTTCTTTGCATTCGGCGATCTTTTCAGGTGTTCCCGTACAAATAACAGTACCGCCCCCTTGACCTCCTTCAGGCCCCATATCTATAATTTGATCTGCACATTTGATTACGTCCAAGTTATGTTCAATAACTAATACTGTATCTCCATGTTCGACTAAACGCTGTAAAACTTCAATCAATTTTTTTACATCATCACTATGCAATCCTGTTGTAGGTTCATCAAGTACAAATAACGTTTTACCTGTAGCCTTCTTTTGAAGCTCACTCGCTAGTTTTACACGTTGCGCCTCGCCCCCTGATAAAGTCGTTGCACTCTGACCTAATTTTATATAAGAAAGTCCTACATCATTTAGAGTTTGTAATTTATGTTTGATTTTTGAAACATTGCTAAAGAATTCCAATGCCTCTTCAACCGTCATATCCAATACATCCGCAATTGTTTTACCTTTATAATGAACTTGTAATGTTTCTTCATTATATCGTTTTCCGCCACATTGATCACAAGGTACATAAACATCTGGTAAAAAATGCATGGAAATACGTAGAATTCCATCGCCTTGACATGCTTCACATCGTCCACCTTTCACATTGAATGAAAAACGACCCTTGTCATATCCAAGCATTTTCGCCTCTTTTGTCTGCGCAAATAAATCACGAATATCATCAAAAACACCGGTATACGTAGCTGGATTTGATCGTGGTGTTCTACCAATTGGATCTTGTCCAATTTCTACAATTTTATCAATATTTTCAATACCTTGAATTTCTTTACATGCACCCGGTTTGATTCTTAAACGACCTAGGGCATGTTGTAACCCATGTGTTAAAACTTCTGTAACTAATGAAGATTTTCCACTTCCAGAAACCCCTGTGACAACCGTAAATGTTCCTAACTTAATCGTTACATTTACATTTTTTAAGTTGTTCTGGCTAGCTCTTACTACTTTTAATTTCTTTCCATTCCCCTTACGACGTGTCATAGGTACTTCAATTCTTTTACGTCCACTTAAATAAGCTCCCGTAATCGAATTTTCATTCTGCATAATTTCTTCTGGTGTTCCAGCCGCAACAATTTGACCACCATGAACACCGGCACCAGGGCCAACATCTACAATATAATCACTTGCACGCATTGTATCTTCATCGTGTTCTACGACAATCAAAGTATTTCCTAAATCTCGCATATCTTTTAAAGCACCAATCAAACGATCATTATCTCTTTGATGTAATCCAATACTAGGTTCATCTAAAACATACATAACCCCAGTTAAACGTGATCCAATCTGTGTTGCCAAGCGAATACGTTGCGCTTCCCCTCCAGATAGAGTAGATGCTAAACGATCCAGTGTTAAATAACTTAGCCCGACATGATTTAAGAATGAAAGGCGATTTTTAATTTCTTTAATGACCAATTCTGCAATCTTAGCTTGTGTTGGTGTTAATTCTAATTCATTCATAAACTGAATGGCTTCTTGAATACTCATTTGTGTCCATTCATAAATATTTTTTCCACCAACAAGTACAGATAGAGCTTGTTTATTTAAACGTGCCCCATGACATTTTGGACATTGAGCATCTGCCAAAAATGATCCATACCATTCACGAGACATAGTTGAAGTTGTTTCCATATATCTTCTTTCGATCATAGGACAAACACCTTCAATATACTCAAACTTTGTTGAAACCGTACCAGAACGAGAATTCAATTGGTATGCGATTGGCACGTCTGAACCATATAATAAATAATTTAATTTCTTTTTAGGTAAATCCTTGATGGGTGTGTCCATATCAATCTCATAATATTTAATTAAAGCATGAATTCGTTGCCACTCAAGATTTTCTGTATTCACAATATTTTTGTAATAATGAATACCGCCTTGCGCAATTGATTTTGTATCATCTGGAATTAATAAAGACAAATCTACCTTTTGGGTAATACCTAAACCTTTACATTCTGGACATGCTCCAAATGGTGCATTGAATGAAAATAATTTAGGTTCTAATTTAGGTACGGAAAAGCCACAAATTTTACATGCATAATTGCTAGAAAATAAGGTTTCTGATTCATTTGTTAATAAAATAGCCAAACCATCACTTAATTTTAATGCGGTTTCTAACGAATCATGAAAACGTGAACGATCGTCATTTTTTACAATTCGATCTACAACAACATCGATCGTATGTTTTTTGTTTTTATCTAAAGGCTCAAGTTCTTCAAGATATTTGATTTCGCCATCAATACGGACACGGATATATCCTTCTTTCATTAACTTTTCTATTAAATCCTTATGAGTCCCTTTTTTCCCTTGTATAACAGGGCTTAAAATAGTACATCTAGTTTTATCAGGCAATTCCATGATTTTATCAATCATTTCCTTAATTGTATTTCCTGTTATTGGAATGTGGTGGTCAGGACAATAAGGGACTCCTATACGTGCATATAATAGACGTAAATAATCATAAATCTCTGTAACGGTTCCTACAGTAGATCGTGGGTTGTTAGATGTTGTTTTTTGATCAATCGCGATGGCTGGTGATAATCCATCAATTTGGTCAACATCAGGTTTTTCACTATTTCCTAAAAACTGCCTTGCATAAGCAGATAAGGATTCCATATATCGACGTTGTCCTTCTGCATATATTGTATCAAAAGCTAAAGAAGTTTTTCCACTTCCTGAAACACCAGTCATGATGATTAATTTATCTTTTGGTATTTTTAAACTTATATTTTTAAGGTTGTTTTCACGAGCACCTTGTATTGTTATATACTTTTGGTCCATAATAAACCTCCTATGCACACTATTATACCATAAACATTTGTTCATTATTTGTGAAATAATATGCAAGAAAAAAGGCAAAAAAAAAGGACCCGGCAGCTAGCTATCTTCGCAGGGGCAAGCCCAACTATTGTCGCCGTGAAAGTGCTTAACTTCTGAGTTCGGGATGAGTTCAGGTGTGTCCACTTTGCTATCGCCACCGGATCTTGAGTTCTCTTTCGATCCCTCAAAACCGAACAACTTTTCTGAAGAAATTCCATATTCCTGATTAAGTCCTCGACCGATTAGTACCAGTCAACTCCGTACATCACTGCACTTCCATCCCTGGCCTATCTACCTTATCGTCTTTAAGGGGTCTTACTTCTTGCGAATGGGAGATCTCATCTTGGAGTAGGCTTCGTGCTTAGATGCTTTCAGCGCTTATCCTTTCCCTACTTAGCTACCCGGCTATGCCCCTGGCGGAACAACCGGTGCACCAGCGGTAGGTCCATCCCGGTCCTCTCGTACTGAGGACAGCTCTCCGCAGATCTCCTTCGCCCACAACAGATAGGGACCGAACTGTCTCACGACGTTCTGAACCCAGCTCGCGTACCGCTTTAATGGGCGGACAGCCCAACCCTTGGAACCGAATCCAGCTCCAGGATGCGATGAGCCGACATCGAGGTGCCAAACCTCGCCGTCGATGTGAACTCTTGGGCGAGATCAGCCTGTTATCCCCAGGGTAGCTTTTATCCGTTGAGCGACGGCCCTTCCATTCGGCACCGCCGGATCACTATTCCCGACTTTCGTCCCTGTTCGACTTGTAAGTCTCACAGTCAAGCACGCTTCTGCAATTGCACTCGTCGATTGGTTTCCATCCAATCTGAGCGTACCTTTGGGCGCCTCCGTTACTCTTTGGGAGGCGACCGCCCCAGTCAAACTGCCCACCTGACACTCTCCCCGTACCTGTTCTCGATACCAGGTTAGAACCCCGGTCACACAAGAGTGGTATCCCAACGCCGACTCCTCGTACACTGGCGTGCACGTCTCTTTGTCTCCCACCTATCCTGTACATGTATGACCAGAATTCAATATCAGGCTGCAGTAAAGCTCCATGGGGTCTTTCCGTCTAGTTGCGGGTAACCTGCATTTTCACAGGTACTAAGATTTCACCGAGTCTGCTGCCGAGACAGCGCCCAAATCGTTACACCTTTCGTGCGGGTCAGAACTTACCTGACAAGGAATTTCGCTACCTTAGGACCGTTATAGTTACGGCCGCCGTTCACTGGGGCTTCGGATCACTGCTTCAGATCGCTCTTAACAGATCCTCTTAACCTTCCAGCACCGGGCAGGTGTCACCCCCTATACTTCGTCTTGCGACTTCGCAGAGAGCTGTGTTTTAGTTAAACAGTCGCTTGGGCCTCTTCACTGCGGCTTAATTGCTTAAGCACTCCTTCTCGCTAACTTACGGAGTCATTTTGCCGAGTTCCTTGGCAACAGTTCTCTCGCTCACCTCGGGATTCTCTCCCTGCCCACCTGTGTCGGTTTTGGTACGGGCCGCATATGCATTGCCAGAAGCTTTTCCTGGAAGCCGTCATCATGTGCTTCGCTACTTTCCTAAGATTTCGCTTGCCTGTCACGCTCTAGCCTTTCAGTTACCGGATTTGCCTGGTAACCAGCCGCTTCGCTTCGCCCTCAATCCATTAAGAGGGTCACACTATCCGTCTCCGTCACTCCTTCGCTCCATATACGGGTGCAGGAATCTTTCGCCTGCTTTCCATCCACTACGCCTTTCGGCCTCGCGTTAGGTCCCGACTTACCCAGGGCGGACGAACCTTCCCCTGGAATCCTTGGGCTTTCGGTGTGTAGGATTCTCACCTACATCTCGCTACTCACACCGGCATTCTCACTTCTATACAATCCACCGCTCCTCACGGTACGGCTTCTACTCGTATACAACGCTCCCCTACCACTATAGTTTCCTACAATCCGCAGTTTCGGTATCAGGCTTAGCCCCGGTACATTTTCGGCGCAGGGTCACTCGACTAGTGAGCTGTTACGCACTCTTTAAAGGATGGCTGCTTCTGAGCCAACCT
>ERZ835980.2785-NODE-2785-length-14827-cov-3.098362_pt1 | contig 14827 bp, 9 predicted proteins | sample MGYA00519943_ERZ835980 | MGnify/ENA primary metagenome ERZ835980 (study PRJEB31850, sample SAMEA3708791) | human gut metagenome | biome: human gut; feature: human-associated habitat; material: faeces | place: China | collected 2014 ... | reverse complement strand
TTTTTTCCGCCAGTTTGCGCACTTCGTCGGCCACCACGGCAAAGCCGCGTCCGGCTTCGCCGGCGCGGGCCGCCTCAATGGCCGCGTTGAGGGCCAGTAGGTTGGTCTGATCCGCGATATCGGCGATAACGTTCATGACCTTGCCGATGGCTTCCGCTTGATTGCCCAACTGGGCCATATCGTCTTTAACAGCCAAGGCCTGCTCACGCACCGTTTTAATGCCGCTGACGGCCTTATTGACTATGTCCGCGCCCTCCTGAGCCTTTTCTTTGGTTTCATGGGAAGCATTGGCGGCCTGCAGCGCATTGCTCGCCACCTCGCGCACTGTGGCATTCATTTCTTCCATAGCCGTGGCCGTTTCCCGCACGCGACCGGACTGCTCTTCAGCTCCCCTGCTGGACTGCTCAATCTGGGCGGAAAGCTCCTCTGAAGCCGACGTAATAATTTCAACAACACCCTCCAGCTGGCGTGCGGCGGCCAACATGCCTTCGGCCTTGGCGTGCTCTGCCCTGGCTTTGGCCTCCTGCGCCTCCCGCATGGCTTGCTGCGCTTCGCCCATAGCCTTCTGGGCTTCTTCGCCCTTGGCTTTAGCCCGACCGATCATCTCTTGCAGTTCTGCTACCATGGTGCGCAACGCATCAGCCAGGATGCCGATCTCGTCCTGCTGACGCACATTAAGCTGCTGGTCAAAATTTCCCTGTGCCACGTGCTCTGCAAAGACTGTGGCCCGTACCAGAGGCCGGGTGAGGGTTCCTGCAAAGTACCACAGGCCCGCAAGACCCAGAAGTGTAATAACCGCGCCCACGGTTATCTGCCACAGGACATCGGTGCTGGCGCGGGCTTCCAGCTCATTTTGCAGGGCCACGGCATCTGCAAGCACAACCTCGCGCGGCAACTGCACCAATACAGACCAGAACTTGCCGGAGCGCCCCAAAGCTACCGGGGCGCAGCCCAAAATCTGTTTGCCGGAAGAGTCCGCCCGCATGGCTTCTTTGCCCGACTGCACGTCGCGCAGGATGTCTTCACTTTGGGGCAGAGCCTCGCTCAGCGGCTTGCCCACCATGCCGGGATTGGCGCTGTCCGCCACCAGCAAGCCCTGATGGCTGATAATCAACAGCCGACCTTTGCCTGAATATATTTTTTGATTAACCTCCTCAGCCATTTTTTGCAGGAAGGTCAGCCGCAGGTCTGTGCCGGACACGCCCAGGAATTTGCCTTTTTCCTTGATGGGCACAGAAATAGTGGTCAGCCATTCTGTCTTGCCCTGAATGGTGTAGGGGATAGGATCAAGGACGCTTTCCTTACCCGTCTCCCTGGGGGTCAGGTACCAACCACCCTTACGCACGCCATTGGGATGCGTGCCCTGACTTTCGTAATCCACCAGAGCCTGACGGTTGATTTTGCCTGCGGCATCGCGATTCCAGTAAGTGATGAAACGCCCGCTGGCGTCGTGCGCCGTGGTGTTGGCATAGGCCATGTCGTTGCCGTCCAGGGCATTGGGTTCCCAAGCCGAATAAGAACCGAGATAGGCCGGGTTATTTTCCAGGTTGGCGCGCAGGATGGTGGTCACCAGTTCGCGAAGGTGCTCTTTTTGCGGTTGGGCGTGCAATACTTCAAAAATCTTTCCGGTAGTGCGGGCCGTGTCCAGGTTGTCCTGCAGGGCTTTTTCTACCGTTGCAGCGCAGGATGACAAAAGATAGGTAAGCGCTGTTTTGCTTTTTGTTTCCAGGATGTGAGAAACTTTTTCCGTGACAATATGCTGTGTTGTACCTGTTGAATATACACTAAAGACAACAAGCACCGTTGCGATTATCGCCATGCACAACCCTGAAACCAGGATAATTTTTTGTTTTATTGAACGCATTTATCCCTCGCATTGTTTACAAATTTCATTTGAATAGCAGAGCTTAATTTTTTCTGCCAATTCAATAACTGAGGCATTTTTTTCATTCCGCCTATATACACAGGCCGACTCTACACAGTAGTTTCCGCCATTGATCGGAAGATAGACGTAGCCAGGGATAGCAGCATTGGCGATGTTGCGCGGCAGCAGCCCCACACAGACGCCGGTGGCGATAGTGGCCAGTGCCGACATGAAGCCATTGGCGCAAAATGTGATGTCTGGGCTGAATCCCGATACGGCGCAAGCATCACAAAGGAGCTTATTCATATTTTCGTGCACGTCTCTTTTGAGAACAACAAACTTTTCATCTTTCAACTCACGCAAATAAATTGATTTTTTTCCAGAAAGCCGGTGTGATGCCGGTACTACGGCAAAAATCTCATTATTAAAAAATGGTAAACATTCGAGATCTGGAAACGAAAAATCATCAGCATATCGTATTATAGCAAGATCAAGCAGCTTATCCTTTACAGCAGCTATTTGTTTCATGGAGTTGAACTCAAAAAAGCGTAAATTTTTTACATTGTATCCAACATATTTTAGCTTTTCTATAATTTCAAATATATATATGCTTGAACAAAAACCAACATTTATGATGCTGTTGCTACGCTCAATTTTGCATATTTCAAATTTTGCCTCATTCATTATTGACAGTACTCTGTTAGCATACATGAAAAATTTTTCACCAGAAGAAGTCAATGTCATGCCGGATGACGTTCTATAGAAAAGTGGAATGCTTATTTCATCCTCTAATTCATGTATTACGCGACTCACTGACGGCTGCGATACATTTAGCTGCAAAGAAGCCCTTGAAATGCTTCTTTCTGCAGCTACAGTTAAAAAATATCTAAGGTGTTTCAGTTCCATGACACGTTCCTGTTACATGCAAAGCGTATCTATGACTCCATGTTATAGATGCGCGTATTCCCCAGCTTCCATACGGAATAATGGCAGATGTTGTTAAAAATATCACATGCGAATTTATTTTTTTCACCCACGCCCGCAGGGTGGAGTGCGTGCCCAGAATATTCTCTGGCATTTTGTTATCATGCCTTTTTCAAGCCAGATTTTGTGCTCAGGGAGAAATTAGTTCATTATAACCCGATGTACCCAACAGCGCAATATTCATTACGATTATTCGTTATATGTATGGAGCTTGCAGGATTTTTGGGTCGTGATATCGACGAAACTACGGCATTTTTTACGAATAAACGCTAGAGGCAACATACTGCAACGACGATGCTTCATAATTCAATGCAATAACGCTAAACAACAAAAGGCGCGGGATAACGCATGGGGGCAAACAGATTAAAAACCCGTTTCCGGCGGCATGCTGCAGTATCTTAAAAAATTAAGGAGGTTGCATAAAAATATTACAACAACCATTTAGTATACCTAGTTTTCTAACCCATGGCATTACTCTGTTGAATTATTCCGGAGTGTTAACAAAGACCATCATTGCAAAAGACGTTATGCCCCTGGCAAGCTCGAAACAGGGAACGCCAACCTCCGCGACCACGTGGAGAAAAACTGCAAACGCGCCGGAGCGTACCGGTCACGGGCAACAGAAGGCCCCCCGACAAAGCAGGGGGCCACATACAAAAGCGCCGCCCACATCCGGTATCCCGGACATGGGCGGCACCCAGCGTTTTTATTTACGGGTAGCGGAGGAGAGGCTACAGGCTACACCACGCCGTGTTCACCGGGGCGCTCGTATTGTCCCTTTTTCTGGACCAGGTTGACGTAGAAGGCCGTGTCGCCCAAGGCCAGCAGCACGGCGGAGGATACGTAGATGGACGAAGCCGTGCCCACCACCACGCCGATGAGCATAGTCAGGGCAAAGTCGTGGATGACGCCGCCGCCCAGCAGGAACAGGGAAAGCGTGGCCAGAAAGGTGGTGCCGCTGGTGAGGATGGTGCGTGAAAGGGTCTGGTTGACGCTGCGGTTGATCAGAGCCGCCATGTCCATGTGCGGGTCGGCGCGCAGATTCTCTCGCAGGCGGTCGTAGACAATGATGGTATCGTTGAGGGAATAGCCCACCAGGGTCAGCAGGGCGGCCATGACATTAAGGTCGATCTCCACGCCCATAAGGGCCAGCAGCCCCACGGTGATCAACACGTCATGCAGCAGGCCCACCACCGCGCCCAAGGCAAAGTTGAGGCGCAGCGCCAGGCAGACGCCCATGGTGATGCCCAGAGAGAGCAGCACCAGCCAGCCCATGCTCAGGCCCGTAAGCCCCACCACATACATACCGCCCCAAAGGGCGCCGGCCATAGCCGCGCCGGCCATCCAGCGCTGCTCGAAACGGCCGGAAATGTATACGGCAATGAGCAGAATGGAATAGTACAGGGCGCTCAAAGCCTTGTTGGTCAGATCCGCGCCCACCTTGGGGCCCACGATTTCCAGGCGGACGATTTCCGCCGGGTTGCCGGGAAAGGCCGCCGCCAGGGTACCGGTTACCGTGGTGCGCAGCTGCGTGGCGTCGGCGTTTTCGGCTTTGGAGAAGCGCAGCAGATAGTCGCGGCCGCCTTCGCCGTAGCGCTGGGTGGTGATGCCGGGCAAGGCCGGCACGTCCAGACTGGTTTTGAGGGCCTCGTCGCTCACCGGCTGGGCAAACTGCACCTGCACGATGACGCCGCCGGCAAAGTCGATGCCCATTTTGAGACCGTTGCCCCAGATGGCCGCGCCCAGCCCCACCAGAATCAGCAGAACGGAAATGCCATAGGACCAGTAGCGGTAGCCGATAAAGTCAATATTGGTATCGTGCTTGATAAAACTCAAACCCATGACGCTGCCTCCCCGGCGCTAGATGCTGATGCCCTTGGGGCCGCAGTGGCGCGCCCATTCTTCAAAAATGGCCCGCGAAACAAAGATGGCCGTGAACATGGAGGCCATGATGCCCAGCCCCAGCGTGACGGCAAACCCCCGGATGGGGCCTGTGCCAAACTGGTAAAGGATGATGGTCACGATGATGGACGTCAGGTTGGAGTCCGTAATGGAGATGGCCGCGCGGTCAAAACCCGCGCGCACCGCCGCCAGCGGCGTGAGCCCCAGGCGTAGTTCCTCGCGGATGCGCTCGTAGATGAGCACGTTGGCGTCCACTGCCATGCCGATGGTCAGCACAATGCCCGCAATGCCCGGCAGGGTCAGGGTGGCCCCAAAGGCCCCCATGCCCGCCATGACGATGAGCATGGTAAAGCAGAGCATGAGGTCGGCAATGAGGCCGCTCAGGCCGTAATAGACGCCGATGAACAGCACCACGGCGGTCGCGCCCACCATGGCCGCGCGCATGCCGCTGTCAATGGCTTCCTGCCCCAAAGAGGGCCCCACGGTGCGCTCTTCCAACACAGAGACAGGCGCTGGCAGGGAGCCCGCGCGCAGCACGATGGCCAGATCCTGCGCCTCGGCAGTGGTGAAACTGCCCGAGATGCTGGCCCGGCCGCCGCCGATGCGTTCTCGGATGACCGGGGCGGAATAGACCTTGCCGTCCAGCACAATGGCCATGCGCCGCCCCACGCTTTCGCCCGTGACGCGCTCAAAAATGCGGCCGCCGCGGGCGTTGAAGGTCAGCGTCACATAGGACTGGTTCATGTTGTCAAAGGCGGGCCTGGCGTCGGCCACGTCCTCGCCCGTGAGCATGGCGTCCTTTTCCACGGCAATGCGCCCCTCGCGCTGCTGATGCTGCCCGGGGTTTTTCTCCAGCAAGGGCAGCACAATAACGCCGGGGGGCAGCACGGCCTTGCCCGGATCCACATCTTCGCGCACCAGATGGAATTCCAGGTGCGCGGTCTGGCCGATGATCTGCACGGCGCGGCGCGGGTCTGAAATGCCGGGCAGCTGCACCTGAATGCGGTTGCCCTCCTGTTTGCGGATATCCGGCTCGGCCACGCCGAACTGGTCAATGCGGTTGCGGATGGTGCGCAGGGCCTGGTCCAGGGCAAGACCTTCCAGGCGCTTCACTTCCGCGCCCGTAAAATGGGCCACATAGCGCAGCTGCCCGGCGTCGCCCTTTTGGGGTTCGCCCACACTCAACTGGGGAAAATGCTTGGCCAGAAGCTCACGCAGGGCGGGTTCGTTTTCCGCCCTGGGCAAGAGAAATTCCAGCGAAGTGCCGCCCACCACGCGGGGGCGCAGCACCACAATTTTTTCGTCCTGGGCCATGCGGCGCAGATCCTGGCCGGCCAGGGCCAACGAGTTGCTCACGGCCTTGGCCACGTCCACCCCCAGGGTCAGGTGGATGCCGCCCTTGAGGTCAAGCCCGAGGTTGATTTTGCTCTTGGGCAGCACGCCCTGCAGCGCGGGCCCCACCACGGGCACGCTGGGCAGGGTGTAGACCAGGGCAAGGACAAATACCAGAATGGACAGGGACAATCGCCAACGCAGACCCATCATTCACCTTCCGCTCGAGAACGTTGCGCCATGAGTGCAGTGCGCGCTCAAGGACATAAAGACCGTGGCGGCGCTTTTACAGCCAACGGCAAAAGGCCCAGAACCGAGCCTTTGCGGCCCGGCCCACGGGCCCGGCATGCGCGCCGCCGCGCGCGACCACAGGGGCCGCCCCAAGGGGACGGCACGGCCGCGAGGCGCGCCGTACCGCGGTCTACTTCTTTTCTTCTTTGGCTGCGTCCTTGTTGCCGCCCTTACCGGACAGCAGACCGCCGATGGCGCCGCGCGAAACACGCAGCTTGGCCTCGCCGCATTCCAGCAAGACCTGCTCGTCGTCGATCTCAAGGATACGTCCCAACAGACCGCTGGAGGTCATCACATGGTCGCCGCGCTTGAGCTCGGAGAGCATCTGCTTGTGCGCCTTGGCCCGCTTTTGCTGCGGACGGATGAGCAGGAACCAGAAAATGGCGAACATGATAATGAGCGGCAAAAACTGCATCAGCATGTCCGTACCGCTGGCGGGAGCGCCGCCGGCCTGGGGCGTGCCCATGGCATACGCTAGGGATTCAAACAAAACGCACCTCCAAATAGGTGGACGGGCCCATGGCCCGAAGGCTGCCGCACCCGCGAGGGCGGCAAGGCCCGGCGCGGTCTGCGCGTTATACCAGCGCATTTCTATATACGTTGCGGCGCAATCTTGCAAGCCCCGCGCCCCGCCCCTTGTCAGCCTGCCGGGCAGCCGCTAAACTCGCCCCGATCTAAGCCCTTATTTCAAGGAGAACTCATGCAACAGTGCGACATGCTGCTCCACGCGGCGATTATCGTCACCCAGGACAGTGAGCGCCGGGTGCTGGAAAACGCCTCTCTGGCCGTGGACCACGGACAGGTGGCCGCCGTGGGCCCGCGCGCAGATCTGGCCCCGCACTGGCAGCCCCGGCGGGATCTTGACCTGGGCCGGGCAATCCTTTTGCCGGGCCTGGTCAACGCCCACACCCACGCGGCCATGACCCTGCTGCGCGGCCTGGCCGACGATATGCCCCTCATGGACTGGCTCAACCAGCGCATCTTTCCCGTGGAGCAAACCCTTACGGCCGAAATGGTCCACCTGGGCTGCCTTATGGGCTATGCGGAAATGCTGCGCACCGGCACCACGGCCTGCATGGACATGTACCTTTTTGAAGAAAGCGTACTGCGGGCCGCTGCAGAGGCCGGGCTGCGCTGCACGGGCGGCGAAGCCGTGTTTGCCTTTCCCTCCGCAGCCTGCGCGAGCCCCCAGGCCGCACTGGAGGCCACTCGCGCCCTGGCCGCAGCCTGCAAGGACAACGACCGGCTGCGTGTAGCCGTAAACCCGCACAGCGTCTACACCACCACGCCGGAAATCCTGACCGCCTGCCGCGATCTGGCCGCGGAGCTGCACCTGCCCCTGCACATCCACCTGGCGGAAACCCCGACGGAAACCCAAATCTGCGTGGGCACACAGGGCCAGCGGCCTGTGGCCTACTGCGCGAGTCTGGGGCTGCTGGATCTGCCCTGTACGCTGGCCCACGTAGTGGACGTCACCCCCCGCGAACTGGACCTGCTGGCCCGCAAAAATATTGTGGTGGCCCACAACCCTTCCTCCAACATGAAGCTGGCTTCGGGCGCGGCCCCCGTGGCCGCCATGCTGGAACGAAAAATGTCCGTGGGCCTGGGCACGGACGGCGCAGCCAGCAACAACCGCCTGAACATGTTTACCGAAATGGGCCGGGCCGCCCTGCTGCACAAACTCACCGGGCACGACCCCACCCTGCTCCCCGCCGCACAAGTGCTGGACATGGGCACCCTGGGCGGCGCCGCAGCCCTGCACGACCCGCGCCTGGGCGCCCTTGCCCCCGGCATGGCCGCGGACTGCGTGGCCCTGGACCTGGACGCCCCCAACCTGCAACCCCTCTATAACCCCATCTCACAACTGGTCTACGCCGCCACCGGCATGGAAACCCGCCTGACCATGGTGGGCGGTGAGATACTCTATAAAGACGGCCAGTTCACCCGCTTTGACTACCCCGCCCTCCTGGACGCCGTGCGCGACCTGCGCCGGCACATCCTGCACGCCGCCGGTTTGTGAGAGGAGCGCGTTCAAGGGTGGCAGGGAAAGGGCCTGTCACGGGCGGGAAATGCGCCTGGCAGACCTGATAATATGCCAAAGAACAAAAAAACCTCCCTTCAGGCCACACGCGGAGCGTATCCCGATGGGAGGCACGAAATGCGCGGCGGGCAGTGCCGGCCGCAACCGCCTATTGCGTAATAAAAGCGTGCATGGTCACCAGGGTGTCCATGGCCACGACCTCAAAGTGGTTCAAAACACGCTGGGGGTCGGCCCCGGCCTTGATGGTCATTTCCAGTTCCAGAGCTGCCGCGGCCAGGGCCTTGGCCCCCAGATTGGCCGCTGCCCCCTTGGTGCTGTGCACCAGCATGCGGGCCTCTTCGGCCTGGCCGTTTTTCAGGGCCGTCGCCACCCTGGCGGGGGTATCCTTTTCATTTTCAATAAATTTGCCCAGCAGGCGGGTGTACAGATCACGCTGATTAAGCACGCGCGCCACCCCGTCCTTCCAATCCAAAACTTCCTCGCTCATGATTTCCTTCCTGCCTTCCAGGGCAGAATGCCTTTGGGGACGTTCCTTCCCAAAGGCAAGTAAAACGCCCAGCCCAACGTTCTTCCGCGCGGGCGGCCGGCACATGCGTCTTTGCAGCGTCCGCGCCGGCGCAGCCGCCGAAGTCTTTCACAAAACCCAGATCCCACACGCGGCGCACAAGCCGCATGTGGATACTGCCAGCAAGCCCCCCTGCCTGACAAGCCCGAACCCACCGAGCCGGCCTTGGCCGACGTCCACGCCATTTTGACGACATTTCGCGTATATCGACTTTATTTCACACACAAAAAGTAAATAAATAAACAGTTACCCCTAATGATTGCGCTTACAATTCCGATAAAATGCAAAACGATTGTTCACAGCGGGCCATCCCGGCAACGCGGCGAACATCCCAGCACGCGGGCCACGCTCCGGCTGCGCCTCTACACAGCGCCGACCCCGTTGTGGCCTCTTTGCGGGAGCATGTCAAAGGAACGGAAAAACGTCTTCGGTATCACTATCTGTGGAGGGGGATAACACATGCGGCTGGCGACAAAACTTGTACTTGCATTTTCCGGAATTATTGTCCTTCTTTTGCTCATGTCCGGCGTGGCTTTCAAAAGCATTTCCGGCATGAACGTCAATGTAAACACGGTGGATACGGACATCATGCCCTCAGTGGTGGCCATCCAGGGCATGCAGCTAAACTTCTGGAGTGTGTGCACCAACCTTTCCGCCATGCTCCTGGCGCGGGACGTGAGCCGCGTGAGCGAGTACGACAAACGCAACAGCGACACTCTGGCCCAGATCAAAAAAAAGAGCGACGCGTTTCTGGACACCTTGGACGCATTCCCTCCGCAGGACGCAGCCAGAGCCAGAGAGATGCTGGACAAAATCAACGCCACCTCCGCCCGGATGGGCACGGTGCGCAAAGAGCTGACCCAACTGGCCCGAGGCGGCGACTTTGACGGAGCCTACAAAATTTTTGCCGAACAGTACCGCCCCCTTTTCAACAACATGATCCCCGTTTATGAGGATATCGTCGCCCAAACCACGGCCAGCTCCAAAAAACTGCTGGAGCAGGCCATCAGCGCGGGCAACAGCGCCAAGGTCACCTCCGTGGTGCTTTCGCTGGCGGCCATTGCCATCAGCATTGTGGTCACCTGGTTGCTGACCAAGAGCGTGGCCGCCCAGCTGGGCAAAGACCCCGGCGAGTTGCAGCAGATTGCCCAGCGCGTGGCGGACGGCGACTACAACGTGGACGACGGCAGCGCCAAACGCGGCGTGTACGCCGCCATTGTGGAAATGGTCCACGCGCTCAAGGAACATATAGAACAGGCCCGCCTGGAATCGGAAAAAGCCCGCGAACAGTCTGAAAAAGCCACCGAGGCCATGCGCCAGGCCGAGGCCGCCGGGGCCGAGGCCCGGGCCAAGACCGAGGCCATGCTCCACGCCGCCTCGCAGCTGGAGCAGGTTTCACAGGTGGTGAGCTCCGCCTCCACCCAGCTCTCCGCCCAGATCGAGCAATCCGACCGCGGCGCGCACGAAACCTCCCAGCGCCTGGGCGAGGCCGCCACAGCCATGAACGAAATGAACGCCACCGTACAGGAAGTGGCCAAAAATGCCGGCGCTGCCTCCAGCGCCTCGGCCGAAACCAAGGCCAAAGCCGAGGCCGGCGCGTCCATTGTCCAAAATTCGCTGCAGAGCATCAACGCCGTGCACCAGGTTTCGCTGGAGCTCAAAGACGATATGACGGAACTTAACGAACACGCCCAGGCCATCAGTCGGATCATGGGCGTCATCTCGGACATTGCGGACCAGACCAACCTGCTGGCCCTCAATGCCGCCATTGAGGCCGCCCGTGCGGGCGAGGCCGGGCGCGGCTTTGCCGTGGTGGCCGACGAAGTGCGCAAACTGGCCGAAAAAACCATGACCGCCACCAAGGATGTGGGCAGCGCTATCCAGGCCATCCAAGAAAGCGCCGACAAAAGCGTGGTCGGCATGGACAATGCCCTCAAAGAAGTGCAGACCGCCACCGGCTTTGCCAGCCAGTCCGGCGAGGCCCTGCAGCAGATCGTCAGCCATGTGGAGGCCGCGGCAGACCAGGTGCGCGCCATTGCCGCCGCCAGCGAAGAACAGTCCTCCGCCAGTGAAGAGATCAACCAGTCCATTGTCCAGGTCAACGCCATTGCCGCCCAGACCACTGAAGCCATGCACCAGGCCGCTGCAGCCGTAACCCACCTCACGGAACAGGCCCAGCGTCTGCAGGAACTTATCAACGAAATGCAGCAAAGCTGAACGGCGGGCGCGGGACACAACAACGCCCGAGGGCGCGGGGCCGTCCCGCGCTCTTTGCAACTGCGCGCCGAGGCGCTACACTGCCCGCAGGAGAACACGCATAATGAAGCAGACCTACGCCGCCCGGCGCGAAAACCTGCGCCGGGCCATGCGGGCCCGCGGCCTGGACGCCCTGTTGGTGAGCCACGCCGCCAACCGCTACTATCTTTCGGGTTTTGAGCTGCACGACCCCCAGTGCAATGAAAGCGCCGGCCGTCTGGTCATCACCGCCGACGGACGGGACTGGCTGGCCACCGACGCCCGTTATGCCGACGCCGCCGCCCGGCTCTGGGACGCGGAAAGCATCTTCATTTACGGTGGCGACGGCGTGGAGGATCTCTACGCCCTGTTGCGCCGCTGCGGCGGCCGCGTCGGGCTGGAAGCCAGCAGCGTAAGCCTGGCCTTTGTCCGCGCCCTGAGCCAGACCGGTCCGGGCCTCTGCCTGGAGGCCGCCGACGGCTTGGTGGAAGACCTGCGCCTGATTAAGGACGCCGACGAAATCGCCGCCCTGGAAAAATCTTTTGCCCTCAATCACAAAATGCTGCACTGGGTGGCGGGCGAACTGACCCCAGGCCGCAGCGAAAGCGATCTGAGCTGGGCCATTGAGCGCTTTTTTCGCGAAAACGGCGCTTCGGAGCTGGCTTTCGCCAATATCGTGGCCGTGGGCAAAAACGCGGCTCTGCCCCATGCCGTGCCCGGCACGGACCAGATTACGGAAAACTGCCCGGTGCTCATCGACGTGGGCTGCCGGGTGGACGCCTACTGCTCGGACCAGACCCGCACCTTCTGGGTGGGTGAAGCCCCCACGCCGGACTTCAGCCGCACTCTGGAGCTGACCCGCGCCGCGCAGGAGGCTGCCCTCAAAGCCATGCGCCCCGGCCTGCCCCTGGCCGAAGCCTACGCCCTGGCCCGCAACGTATTTGTGCAGGCGGGCGTGGCCCAGGCCTTCACCCATGGGCTTGGGCACGGGGTGGGCCTGGAAACCCACGAGGCCCCCAGCCTTTCCCCCAGGGCCAACGGCGTGCTCAAACCGGGCATGACCGTGACCGTGGAGCCGGGCCTCTACTACCCCCAGTGGGGCGGCGTGCGCTGGGAATACACGGTCCTGGTGGAAGAGGACGGGGTCAGGATCTTATAAATGTGGGAAGGAGCATTCGCAAAAGGCTGCTCCGTGCGGGAGCATGGTCACACCCCGTGCAGGCACGCCTTCTGCCCCTCCTGTGCTGAGCGCGCTCGTTCCGGCGCGTAAGCGCGCAAACAACTTGCGCCCCCACGGCGGACGGCACCGGACACAACAGCCAGGGCATTGCAATGTTGCAATGCCCTCGTTGCAACCAAAGGGCCTGATATGCAAACCCCCCCGGTTTCACCAATACTGATTTTTCTTGTGGGCGCGCGGGCTTCGGGCAAGACCACCGTGGGCCGCGCCCTGGCCCGGCGGCTGGGGCTGCCCTTTGTGGATACGGACGCGGCCGTCACGTCCGCCGCAGGCAAAACCGTGGCGGCAATCGTGGCTGCCAAAGGCTGGCCCGCCTTTCGGCAACAAGAAAGCGCAGCTCTGCGCGCCACGGTGGCAAAATACCCGCAGGGCGCGGTCATCGCCACGGGCGGCGGCATGGTCCTGGCAGTTGAAAACCGCCGGTTTATGCGAGAGCGGGGCGTAGTTTTTTATCTGGAGGCCACAGCCCCTCTGCTGGTCGCACGGCTGACCTGCTCCCCCTTGGCCAGCCAGCGCCCCAGCCTCACCGGCAAGGGCGTGGCCGCCGAAATGAAACAAGTGCTGGCCCACCGCGCGCCCCTCTATCTGGAGGCGGCCCACCACCGCCTGGACGCCGCCCTGCCCCTGGAACACCTCTGCGAAGCGGCCGCAGCGCTCTTGCCTCCGGCGGCGGAATAGGCGCTTGCGCACGAGGCGTGCGCTGAAAAATGCCGGCGGCGGCTCAGGGGGCACAGCCCCCTGCGAACCCCTTTTCCTCCGGAAGTCGCTGCAAACCAAACTGAACCAGGCAAAAATATGTTGCCATGAGCGTTCGTTACGCCATCGGCGCAAAAAAGACTGTTTTTGCCCAAGCGGTACGACATTCTCCATTCAGGGGCTTCCCGCAGACCGGCCCCTGCCGACGGCCCCGCCCCCTTCCTGCTTGCGCTATTCCTCCCCTTACATCATTCCGGCCCTTGCGTCATTCCGGCCCTTGCGTCCCTTGGCGTGGGCCTTGCCTCCAGCCCCCACAGCCCAGCACAATAGCAATCTATTGAGCAAAGCCCCCTTGGACCGCCGAGCTTGCGAGGCGGGGGCTGGTGTCGTAAGGCTTGAAAAAAATAAGAGTTTTTTGTTTCCGACAAGGAAACGGCGATTTTTTGCGCGCAGCGGACTCAAGTCCGTGAGCAGCAAAAATCCTCCGCTGACGCCGTCGGCGCAAAAAAGGCTGTTTTTGCTCAAGCGGTACGACAAACTCCACTGCGCCCGCTCCCCCGCCGGGTCCGGCAGGCCCTTCCCGCGCGGGTATTTCCGCCACACGCCCTGGCCGTGCCGCAAAGCCGGGCCAGCAACGCCCTACAGGTTCTCCACCACCTTCGCGCCCATCGCAACGCAGCCCAAGCAGGTCTTGCCCGGCTCCATGATGTCGCCGGTGCGGAAACCCTGGGCCAGGGCGGCGCGCACGGCCGCCTCCACGGTGTCGGCTTCGTCGCCCAGGCCAAGGCCCAGGCGCAGGAGCATGGCGGCAGAAAGGATGGTCGCCAGGGGGTTGGCCTTGTCCTGCCCGGCGATATCCGGGGCGGAACCGTGGATAGGCTCAAACAGGCCCGGCCCGGAGGCCCCCAAGGAAGCCGAAGGCAGCATGCCCAGAGAACCGGTGATGACCGAAGCCTCGTCCGAAAGAATATCGCCAAAAATATTGCCGGTAAGGATGACGTCAAACTGGGAAGGATCGCGCACCAGCTGCATGGCGGCATTATCCACATACATGTGGGTCAATTCCACATCGGCGTAGTCGCGGTGCACTTCCATAACCACTTCGCGCCACAGGCGGGAGGTTTCGAGCACATTGCTCTTCTCCACAGAGCAGACCTTGCGGCGACGCTTACGGGCCGTTTCAAAGCCCACCCAGGCAATGCGGCGGATTTCTTCTTCCGTGTAGATCATGGTGTTGAATCCCGTGCGCAGGCCGTCGCGCGTTTCCAGACCGCGCGGCTCGCCAAAGTAGACGTCGCCGGTGAGCTCGCGCACCACCACCAGGTCCAGCCCCTTGGCCGCGATATCCGAGCGGAGCAGGCAGGCCCCGGCCAGTTCGGGCAGCAGCAGGGCCGGGCGCAGGTTAGCGAACAGCCCCAGGGCCTTACGGATGCCCAGCAAGCCCTTTTCCGGCCGCTTTTCCGGCGCAAGCCCGTCCCACTTGGGGCCGCCCACGGCGGCCAGAAACACGGCGTCGGCTTCCTGGCAGGCGCGCACCGTGGCGTCGGGCAAGGGCCCGCCCGTGGCGTCAATGGCCGCGCCGCCGATCTGAGCTGTCACAAAGCTGAATTGGTGGTTGTACTTTTGGGCCACGGCCTCCAGCACCTTGACGCCCTGGGCCAGAATTTCCGGACCGAT
>ERZ835980.2781-NODE-2781-length-14844-cov-6.172764_pt1 | contig 14844 bp, 9 predicted proteins | sample MGYA00519943_ERZ835980 | MGnify/ENA primary metagenome ERZ835980 (study PRJEB31850, sample SAMEA3708791) | human gut metagenome | biome: human gut; feature: human-associated habitat; material: faeces | place: China | collected 2014 ... | reverse complement strand
TTTATCCTCGCAGAGGACTTTTTCGATTCCGAAAAGTGAGAGAATAGAGTTGCAAGTGGCAGTGAATTATCCTTTTTAGCCCTAAATAATCTAATGTCAGCCCAAATAATCAGTACCCCGAAAAAAGTAGAGAAAGGAAGATATCCGTTGACGGAACAAATTTTCCAAAACGCTAAACGCGCGGCATATAACTGCGCAAACCTGCCGTCCGATGTAAAAAATAACGCGGTAAAAAATATAGCCGCAGTAATAAAACAAAACGCCGAAGAAATAATAGAGGCAAATAAGATCGACCTTGAAAATGCAAAGGCGGCAGGAATTTCGGCGGCAATGCTCGATAGACTTCGCTTTGATGAGAAAAAAATCGACGCCGTTGTAAACTCTCTGTTTAAAGTCGCGGCACTTCCCGACCCTGTCGGAACAGGTACCGTGCAGACGCGCCCGAACGGACTTGAAATTCAAAAGGTGCGCACGCCGCTCGGAGTTGTGGGTATAATCTTCGAGGCAAGACCTAATGTTACCGTTGACGCGGCAAGCCTTTGCCTGAAAACAGGTAACGCTTGTATACTCCGAGGAGGAAAAGAGGCGGTAAATACAAACGTCGCACTCGGTAAGGCTATATCTCAGGCTTGCGTGCAGTCCGGCATAGATGAATTTGCCGTACAGGTCGTTTCCGATACCTCGCGTGACAGTGCAAACGCTCTTATGACCGCAAACGGATATGTAGACGTGCTTATTCCGAGAGGCGGTAAAAGTCTTATAAACAGCGTCGTAAAAAATGCAACCGTTCCGGTTATCGAAACGGGCGCAGGTAACTGCCATGTGTACGTAGACCGGTACGCAGACCTCGATATGGCGCTTGAAATCACCGATAACGCTAAAAATCAGCGTCCGTCGGTTTGTAATGCCGCGGAAAGCCTGTTGGTTCACAGTAAAGTCGCACATGAATTTCTGCCGAAACTTAAAAAGCTGTTCGATGAAAGAAAAACCGAACTTCGCGGCTGTGACAGAACGCTTGAAATACTTCCCGATATCGCGCACGCGTCGGACGAGGATTTTTATACCGAGTATAATGACTATATCATGTCGGTGAAAATTGTCGATAGCGTTCAAGAGGCTGTCGCGCATATAAATGAGCACAGCACTCACCATAGTGAGGCAATAATTACCGAAAATATGCAAAACGCACGGTTCTTTACCCAAAATACCGATTCCGCGGCAGTCTATGTCAATGCATCCACTCGCTTTACCGACGGAGAAGAATTCGGACTCGGCGCGGAAATAGGCATAGCAACCCAGAAGCTCCACGCAAGAGGCCCTATGGGACTTGAGGCGCTTACAACGGTAAAATATATCGTACACGGAAACGGACAGATAAGAAACTGAAATTTATAAATTTAAGGGGAGATTATAAATTATGTTTTCAAAAAATTTCTACGGTGCGGGTAAGGAATACTGTACTTATGACAAGCACGTAAACGCACCGTATCTGCGCCGCACATTTGAACTGGATAAGATTCCGGAAACCGCGTCGCTGAAGATAACTTCTTCGGGATTTTATGAGCTGTACATAAACGGAGAGAAGATAACAAAGTGTCCGCTGTCGCCGTATATCACAAATCCCGACAGCGTGCTTGTGTATGATACGTATGACCTTATACCGTATCTTAAAAGCGGAGAAAACTGCATAGGTATTATTCTCGGAAACGGACTTGTAAACTGTCTCGGAGGATTTATCTGGGACTTTGAGAAAGCGCCTTACAGGGCGGCGCCGTCGGCAGCGTTTTACTTTGAGGCAAAGAACGGCGATAAGACCGTGCTCAGCTTTGAGGCGGACGAGAATATAAAAACTCACCCGTCGCCGATACTCTTCGACGATCTCCGCAGCGGAGTTATATATGACGCACGCCTTGAAATTCCCGACTGGTGTAAGCCGGGCTTTGACGATAAAGACTGGACGCCTGCAATAAAGGCTGATACTCTCAGAGGCGAGCCTGTCGATTTCGATACCGATAAGCTTTCTTTTTCGGAAATACTCGACGCCGTAAGCTTTGAGCAAGGTAAGGAGCAGGAAATTCAGGTGTCGGACCGTAAACGTCCCATGCCGCCGTCGGTACAAGTTATGGAAAACGATAAACAGGGCTATGTGTACGATTTCGGCAAGAACAGCGCCGGCGTTCCGATTTTTAAGATCAAGGGAAAACCCGGTCAGATGATAGCTCTGCAATTCTCGGAGTATTTCCGCGGCGGAGTTTATTCGTATGAGAATACAAACACATTTTACCCGGACGGATATACCCAGAGAGATTATTATATCTGCCGCGGAGACGGCAGCGAGGAAACTTTCATGCCGCCGTTTACATATCACGGAGCGCAGTATTGCACCGTTATCGGCGCGGAAAAAGAACAGCTCGATATAGATACGGTCAAATTCTGCGTTATACATTCGGATTTTGTTTCAAGAGGAGATTTTGACTGTTCGGACAGAATTGCGTCGGAACTGCAGAAAGCCGTAAGAAGAAGCGACCTTGCAAACTTTGTATATTTCCCGACAGATTGTCCGCACCGCGAAAAGAACGGCTGGACGGGCGACGCGTCGATGTCCGCGGAACAGTTTACGCTCAATTTCGGCGTTGAAAAGAGCCTGAAATTCTGGATGCGCCTTATACGTCAGTCGCAGAGAATTGACGGCGCGATAGCCGGAATAGTGCCGACGTCGGGCTGGGGATATGCCTGGGGCAACGGGCCTATCTGGGACTCGGTAATCGTCGAGCTGCCTTATCAGACGTATAAGTACCGCGGAGATATTTCGATGTTTAAGGAAAACGCGGATATGGTGCTGCGTTATCTTCATTACGCCGCGAAAAAGCGTAATAAGAGAGGGCTTTGCGCATTCGGACTTACCGACTGGGTTCAGCCGGGATATGACAGCGCAAATCCGACAACTCCTCAGGTCGTTACCGATACGTTTATGCTTGTAAATATCTGCCGTAAGGCAGGAATTATGTTCGCCGCGGCAGGACTTAAAGCCGAGAGCGACTATGCGTATTCGCTTATGAACGAGTACAGAAACGCCGCAAGGGAATATCTTGTCGATCTCAATACAATGACCGCACTCGGAGAAACGCAGTGCGCACAGAGCGCCGCAATATACTATGAAATATTCGATAAGGCTGAAATTCCCGAAGCAGGGCGCAGACTTGTGGAAATAGTGCATAGAGCGAATGACGTTTTCGACTGCGGAATGCTCGGCGTAAGGCTTGTGTTTAACGTGCTTGCGGATCTCGGATATGCAGATCTTGCGTATAAGATGATCACGCGCTCCGATGTGCGCGGATACGGTATATGGATCGAAAAGTTCGGTATCTCCACACTTCCCGAATCGTTCGAGGATACTATCGACGGATTTACCACCTCTCTCGATCATCATTTTCTCGGTGATATTTCTGATTTCTTTATTACAAAAATTGCAGGTATTCGCGTAAATCCTAAGCTTGATGACGCAAATTATGTCGAAATCAGACCGAATTTTGTTAAAACGCTTGACAGCGCCTGCGCACACTACGATACTGTTTCCGGTAAAGTCTCGGTTTCCTGGAAACGCTCTCCCGACGGCACTGTCTCAGTTTCCGTCGATAAACCTTGCGCGGTCAGAGTAAATCTCTTCCTCCCCAAAGGCTTTGTCTGCACTACTCCCGGTTTCTATCGCGGCAAATCCGCTCTCCTTAACTTCTCCGGCGTAACAGACGCAAAGGAGTACGCGCTTTAAGAGTATGCGCTTTAAGAGTACGCGCTTTCTTTTTAAAAAGAAAGCAGCAAAGAAAACGGTGGAACGCGCTTTTCTGAAGAAAAGCTGCAAAAGACTTTAATAGCCCCTAAATAAGAAAAAAGTTAGGGGCTATTCTGTGCCGCCGGCTTGTGCCGTCCGCAGTCAAACAGCAGGACTGCGGACTCAAATCTGAGCAGGTGCGTGAGTAAACTATGGAAATTGTGTACTATGGGTAACTTTGGAAAGTGATGTTACTTCGCACCAACCAAACATAAAACTAAAATTCAGCAAAGTCATCTCGCGACAGCGAGCCGGGCAGAAAAACACGTCCTGTTGACTGCAAAATAACTTGAGAAAATTACTTTTTTGCACCCAAAATAAAGTTTACGCAGACCGTAACGTGACATGGCATAAAAGTTTGGCATTATGTCAACTAAACCGTGTTTAGATACCAACCCCATCGAGCAGTGCGGAGCATCTGCGAGCGATTTCGCCGTAGGTTACTTGGACGCACCGTAGTAACAAGTGGTCGTTTTGGTAAGGGTTTTGGAGGGGAAGAATGTGCGTTTAGGGCGAAATCCTCCACGTAGACACGCTTTCGCGGCGGCGTCTGAGCCGCGAAAATCTTTTGCCTTTTATCCTCGTAGGGGACTTTTTCGATTCCGAAAAGAGGAGATATGAGGTTGCAATTGGAAGTGAATGTCCCGCTTCAGCCCAAAATAATCAAAAAAAGAAAATAGAAAAAGAAAAGAGGAGTCCCCGTGAAGTTCTCGGTAGTAGGAATCCAGCACCCGCATATATACGGAATGACAAGTGAACTTGTCGCACATGGTGCAGAACTCGTCTCGGCGTATGATAGCGATAAGACCGCACTTGACGCGTTCGTAAAAAAGTACCGGGGCGTAAAGGCGGCAAGATGCGAAGAAGAAATACTCGAAGATAAAAACGTTCGGCTCGTGGCAGGCGCCGCAGTTACGTCCGAGAGAGCCGATATAGGTATACGCACAATGAATGCCGGTAAAGATTATTTTACCGATAAAGGCCCGTTTACGTCGTTTGAACAGCTCGAAAGAGTAAAGCAGACCGTAAAGCAGACCGGAAAAAAGTATATGGTCTGCTATAGCGAAAGACTTCAGAATTCAAGCGCCGAAATGGCGGGAATGATGATAAAGCGCGGAGATATAGGAAAAGTCGTTCAGGTCGTAAGTATGGGACCGCATAGACTTAACGCAAAGTCAAGACCGGAGTGGTTCTGGCAGAAAGAAAAGTTCGGCGGTATACTCGATGATATCTGCTCGCATCAGTTTGAACAGTTTCTGTACTTCGCAGGCGCAGACAAGGCAAGCGTGGTTTCGGCAAGAGTCGAAAACTTCGCACACCCCGAATATCCCGAATTTGAGGACTTCGGTGAAGCGAGCCTTGTAGCCGATAACGGGGCATCGGGATACGTAAAGGTCGATTGGTTCACACCCGACGGACTTGGTACGTGGGGCGACGGCAGAGCCTTCGTAATAGGCACGGACGGATATATCGAACTCAGAAAAACCATAGATATATGCGGAAGACCGGGTGAAAATCACCTGTTCGTGACTACAAATAAGCAAAAGACAAAGTATATCGACGCAAATTCTTTCGGACACCCGTTCTTTGACGCGTTTATAAAGGATTGCCAAGAACGTACCGAAAACGCAATGACCCAGGAACACGTCTGGGAGAGCGCAAGACTTACGCTTGAGGCTCAGCAAAAGGCCGATGAATTCAGAAAAAAACTAAAAAATATGCTTTAAAGCAAAATAAAGGCGGTAAACATCAATGGAAAAAGCGCATAACAGAGTTGTCGTAAAGGTAGGAACCTCGACGCTTACATACGATAACGGCGGAATCAATATCAAGACAATAGATAAGCTTTGTCAGGTGCTGTCGGCTCTGAGAAATTCGGGATATGAAATAATCCTTGTTTCGTCGGGAGCAATAGCCGTAGGCGTAAATAAAATGAGACTTTCCGAACGCCCGCAAGAGATAAGAATGAAACAGGCGGCGGCAGCCGTAGGTCAGTGCGAGCTTATGCACCTGTACGATAAAATGTTCAGCGAATACGGAAATATGGTGGCTCAGATACTGCTTACAAGCGAGGACTTCGAGGCGGACGATAAGAGAGCAAACCTGCGCAATACCTTTTCCGCACTTCTCGAAAACGGAATTATTCCGATAGTCAATGAAAACGACTCGGTAAGCCATACCGAAATAGAGTCGCCCAAAAAGCTGTTCGGCGATAACGATACGCTCAGCGCCGTCGTTGCGGTAATGTGCGGCGCGGATAAGCTTATAGTACTTTCGGATATTGAAGGACTTTACGATAAAGATCCGCATAAATATACCGACGCAAAGCTGATAAATACCGTTGACAGCATAGACGGCGATATTATGTCGCTGGCAAACGGCGCAGGCACCGCAAGAGGAACCGGCGGTATGATAACAAAGCTCGACGCGGCAAAGCTTGTAACGTCGCACGGGATAGATATGTATATAAATCTCGGCAAATATCCCGAAAGACTGTATGAAATTCTGTCCGGCGTCGATACCGGAACGCGTTTCAAGGCTTGTAAAAATATCGGGAACGATACTCTCTGAATGAGCTTTGCGGATAAAAAGGCATAATTTAAGCCCTGTACGTTTTTGCAGCGTACCGGGCTTGTTTTGTTTCTGACCTGATATAATTTTTAATGACACTCGTCCCAGTTATATCCGTCCTTAACGTCTGCACAGAGCTTTACGCGCAGCTTTGCGGCGTTTTCCATTTCCTCTTTGAGAATAATTTTCGCGCGTTCCGCCTCGTTTTCGGGACATTCGAGAATAAGCTCGTCGTGAACCTGTAAAATGAGCTTAGAGGATAGCTTTTCGGCTTTGAGACGGTTGTAAACGTTTATCATCGCGATTTTGATAATGTCCGCGGCAGTACCCTGTATCGGCGCGTTCATCGCGACTCTTTCGCCGAACATTCTCTGCATGAAAGCCTTGCTTTTGAGCTCGGGAATGTATCTTCTTCTGCCGTAAAGCGTCGTAACAAAGCCGTCGGCATGGGCTTTCTGCTTTTCTCCGTCGAGATAAGCTTTTATGCCGGGATATTTTTCAAAGTAGGTTGCAATATACTGCGCAGCCTCTTTTTTTGTGACCTTTATATCGCCCGCAAGAGAAAAGTCGCTTATGCCGTAGATAATTCCGAAGTTTACGGCTTTCGCTTTCTTTCGCATTTCGGGCGTAACCTCGTCTTTCGGGACTCCGAATACCTGAGACGCTGTGGAGGTGTGAATGTCCGCGCCGCTTTCAAAGGCGGAGCACATATTGTCGTCGTCCGATATAGCCGCCATTATGCGAAGCTCTATCTGCGAGTAGTCAGCGTCAACAAGAACGTGACCTTCTTTCGGAATAAATACTTTTCTGAATTCCCTGCCCTCTTTTGTGCGCACAGGAATGTTCTGCAGGTTGGGATCGGCGCTTGAAAGACGTCCGGTAAGAGTGAGAGCCTGCTTGAAGTTTGTGTGCAGCCTTCCGTCGGAGCTTACCGCCTTTAACAGACCGTCGGCGTATGTGCTTTTGAGCTTTGCGACAAGACGGTACTCGGTGATCTCGTCGATTATGGGACTGTACGGGCGCAGCTTTTCCAGAGTGTCGGCGTCCGTTGAGTAACCGCTCTTGGTCTTTTTGCCGTGCGGCAGCAGCATTTTTTCAAACAGAACCTCGGAGAGCTGTTTCGGCGAGTTGATGTTGAACTCGGTTCCGGCTATTTCGTATATTTCCTTTTCGCGTTTTTGCTGAGCGTCGGACAACAGACTGCCGTATTCGGACAGTTTTTCGCGGTCTATTAAAAATCCCGTTTTTTCCATGTCGGCAAGTACAAATGAGAGCGGAAATTCAATGTTGTAAAGCAGATCATGCTGACGGTTTTTCTCTATGGTTGCGGAAAGCTCCTCTTTGAGTTTAAGAATCGCCGTAACTTCGAGGGTTTTTCTTGTGCGTGTGTCGGTTATGTCCGCACCCGCGCTGCCGTAGACCGTGCATAGACGTTCTTCGGTTATTACGCTTGACGGATCGGCAACATATGACGCGAGCATTACGTCAAAAATTTCGGCTTTTACGCTGTCAAGGCTTATTCCGATTGAATCGAGATACAAAAGCTTTGATTTAAGGTCGTGCAGCGCTATATTGTTGTCTGCACGGCAGAATATCTTTTCGAGATTGTCTTTTGTGAGAGGAAGATCAAATATCTTGCCGCCGTCCGTCTTTATATATATAAGAGAATCGGTTTCGTCGTATGCAAAGGAAAAGACGGTTTCGCCTATTTCGGAAAAGTCGGAAACATCGGTAATCTCGGGAAAGAGCGGCAGGGTTTCGTTTTTTTCTTGCGAATCGGATTCTCGCAAAGAGAGCCTGTCGATTACGGAATTAAGCTCCAGATCTTCGCAGAGAGCCAAAAGTTCTTTTTTTTGTATTCCGTGGTATTCAAGGTCTGAAAGCGACACGCCTATCGGTGCGTCAAGCTTGATTTCGGCTAAAAATCTGCTTTCAAACGCGCTGTCCCTGCCGTCGGCAAGTTTTGCTTTTACGGATTTTGTAATGAGGTCGGTGCTTTCAAGATTTTCGTAGAGATTTTCGAGCGTGCCGAACTTTTTGACAAGATCGACGGCGGTTTTTTCGCCTATTCCGCGAACGCCGGGAATATTGTCGGACGTATCGCCCATGAGAGATTTGACTTCGATGAGCTGTTTGGGCATAAGTCCGTATTTCTGTTCTATGAGCGCGGTATCGGTAAGAATGGTTTCTTTAGTGGACACGTATCTTACAAAAACGTTTTTATTTATAAGCTGATACGAGTCGCGGTCGCCGGTTACGATATAGACCTGCGTGCCGTCATCGGCAAAAGAGCTTAGCGTGCCGAGAATATCGTCAGCCTCGAAGCCTTCGCAGGTTATTGTGTGAAGTCCGAGAAAAGCGGCGGCTTTTTTTGCGTCCTCAAACTGTTCCGCAAGCTCCGGCGGCATACCCGTGCGGTTGGCTTTATAGTAGGAACACGCTTTATGGCGGAACGTCGGGCTTTTCAGGTCGAACGCTATTGCCGCATAGTCCGGCTTTACTTCGCTTATTTCGCGGTTAAGCATATTTATAAATCCGTACACCGCGTTAGTGTTTCTGCCGTCTCTTGTAGTCAGCGGCTTTACGCCGTAAAATGCGCGGTTTACGAGGCTATTGCCGTCTACGGCTAATACTTTGGACACGGGGAGTTCCTCTTTTCTTCTTCTTTTCTTCTTCTTTTCTTTGATTTATGTTGGGCTTGTTTTCTTTTGTTTTGGGCGCTGATTTATTCACTGCCATGTGCAACCCTACTCTCTAACTTTTCGGAATCGTAAAAGTTGCACTCTAAAGAGCGTAAACAAAAGCCGTTCGCGGTTCAAACGCCGCCGCGAAAGCGTGGCTTTATTTTCCACACAAAATTGTATCGTCGGTAAAACTTTCCCACGCCTCAAAAATTCCCTATTTTCGCTCGCAGACGCTCCGCGCTGCTCGATATGGGGTTCTGTACTAAATCAAACTATTTCGGGGAAAGTGTTATTTTTTATATACTTATGCAGTCAACAGGACACACTTTTCCGACCAGCTCGCTGTCGCGAGATGACTACGGCTGAATTTTACTTTTGTGTTTGGTAAACTAAACTTGCAAGTTCGCTCTAAAACGTACTATACCACACCAAACCGCACTTACAAAGATGTGACATGGCACAAAATCCGCATTATGTCAACCAAGCCATTGCTAAGAAACCAACCCCATCGAGCAGTGCGAAGCATCTGCGAGCGATTTTGCAACACAGTCTCGTGGACAGTGCGAAACGAGGATTTTTGAAATTTCGGAGGAGCAAATGGTTTCGGTGCGCAAAATCCTCCTCGTAGCCACGCTTTCGCGGCGGCGTTTGAGCCGCGAAAATCTTTTGCGACTTTTTCGATTCCGAAAAGTCGGTTTGCCCAGACTGCAAGTTTGTTGACACTTTTACTGTTGCACTTGAAAAAGTAAAAGTTAGTTCAGCGAATCCAGCGACATCTCAAACGCCCCTGCAAAGTGCTCCATAAAATACTTAAGCTCCGGACAGTACTCCATGTGCTCGTCAAGCGCACGCTTTGTTGAGTTGAGAGCGTCGCGGAACTCGGAATTTCCGTTTTTGTACTCGTCAACGCATTTGAGATACGCGCACAGCTTGTCCGCGGCCTTTACAATGCGCTTTAAGTCGGCATTTTGCTCAAATTCAAGAATTTCGGTGTAGTTTTCTTTCAGATCTTCCGGAAGCTTTGACAGCGCGTTCTCCACCGCGTTCTTTTCAAGCGATTTGTAGCTTTCGCGTATGGTGTCGTTAAAATATTTGACGGGCGTCGGAAGATCTCCCGTGAATATCTCGCTCATGTCGTGGTACAGGGCGCAGAGCGCGGTCTTTCCGCAGTCGTAATTCTTGCCGAATACCGTGTTGCCTATCTCGGCAAGCGCGTGCGCAAGCATGGAACACTGTGCGCTGTGCTCAAGTAAGTTTTCGCTTGTGATATTTCGCATAAGTCCCCAGCGGTTTATGTATTTCATTCTGAATGCAAGCGCAAAAAATGAGTAGTTTTCCATTACTTCCTCCGGAATTATTATTAATAATGCGCGAAGCGCAATTCATGTGCCCCGCGGGCACAATTCATGAAACCTCAGTTTCAATTCATGCCGACAGGCAATTCATTGCGTTAACATAATTATACCATAAACCATACCCGAAAACAACACGAAAACCGAAAATTTTACACTGCGCGGAGCGCCGCGGCAGAAAAAAACAAAAATAATATGTTAATTTACATAAATTGATATTTACTTAACGGGAAAATAAGTGTATAATTATACTGATATTTTATATTGCCGGAGTGTGCCCCGATAAAAACGCACGCAAAAAACTCCGCAAATAAGGAAAGGCGAAACATGAAAAAGAAAACCTGTCTTGCGATATTTGCAATAACCGCCGCCTGTATTTTTCTCTCGTCCTGTTCTTCGGGAAACGATCCCAAAGAGGGATTTAAAGTTCTGTCGGACGCGAGCTGCGATTTTGCGCTCCGGATACCTTCGGACTGGAATATTTCCTATACCGACAGTATGCTTGCCGCAAACGATCCGGACGATAACGCAAACGTCACCGCGTACAGCTTTGACACTGCGGAAAAAACGGGTGCCGACGATTACTGGGAGCAGTACCTCGAAAACCTCGAAACGCTGTTTACCGTAACCGTGAACAATACCGAGGAAACAACACTTTCGGGCGTCATAGCGCGCCATGTGTTCTATACCGTGGATAACGGAAAGGACAGCTTTAACTGCGAGGCTGTAATCTGTTCGAGAGACTACTATTCAATGTATATAATTACCCTTACTGCGTCTGTCGATACATACGAAAGCCACACCGAGGACTTTAAGAATATAATTTCGTCCTTCAGTTTTAAGTGATAATAACGAAAGAGGTTAAATAATAATGTCAATAATTTCAAAGATATTCGGCACAAGAAGCGAAAGAGAAGTAAAAAAGTTAAACGATACCATAGATAAAATAGAGGCGCTTGACGAAAAGTTTTCCGCAATGAGCGAAAAGGAATTGCGCGGAATGACGGCGGTTCTCAAGGCAAGACTTGCGTCGGGCGAAACGCTTGACGATATACTTCCCGAGGCATTTGCAACCGTAAGAGAGGCTGCGTGGAGAGTTCTCGAAATGAAACACTTCCGCGTTCAGCTCATAGGCGGTATGATACTCCATGAGGGCAGAATTGCCGAGATGAAAACCGGTGAAGGAAAGACGCTTGTCGCAACACTTCCCGCATATCTCAACGCGCTTAACGGCAAAGGCGTCCATGTCGTCACGGTAAACGATTATCTTGCGCGCCGCGACAGCGAATGGATGGGAAAAGTATATAACTACCTCGGACTTTCCGTCGGACTTATAGTTCACGGCATAACCCAGGAGCAGAGAAAAGCCGCATATAACGCGGATATTACCTACGGAACAAACAACGAGTTCGGATTTGACTATCTGAGAGACAATATGGCAGTAACAAAGCGCGGCGTCGTTCAGAGAGGCCATGCGTTTGCCATCGTGGACGAGGTTGACTCGATACTCATAGACGAGGCGAGAACTCCGCTTATCATTTCGGGCGAGGGCGACGCGTCCTCCGAGATGTACGAAAAGGCGGACAGATTTGCCGCGACTCTTACTCCGCATATAATCAAGGAACTTGACAATAAAGAGGAGCAGGACGACATTTCGGGCGATTATATCGTCGATGAAAAGAAAAAGACTGTCGTTCTTACCGCAGAGGGCGTAAAGAAGGCCGAAAAGTATTTCGGTGTAAATAACCTTTCGGATACCGAGAATATTCAGCTTTCAAACCATATTAACCTTGCAATAAGAGCGCGCGGAAGCATGAAACGCGACGTCGATTACGTTGTCAAGGACGGCGAAGTGCTTATAGTAGACGCGTTCACCGGAAGAATAATGCTCGGCAGACGTTTTTCCAACGGACTTCATCAGGCAATCGAGGCAAAAGAGGGCGTAAAGATAAAGAACGAGTCCAAAACGCTCGCCACAATTACGTTCCAGAATTTCTTCAGACTTTACACCAAGCTTTCCGGTATGACGGGTACCGCGCTTACCGAAGAGGACGAGTTCAGAGAAATATATAACCTTGACGTCGTTGAAATTCCGACCAACCGTCCCATGATAAGAAAAGACCTTCCCGACGTCGTTTACAGAACCAAGAAAGGCAAGTACGACGCGATAGTAAAGCAGATAAAGGAATGCCACGAAAAGGGACAGCCCGTGCTTGTGGGTACCGCGTCCATCGAGATGAGCGAGGTTCTTTCGGCAATACTCAAGAAAAACGGCATTTCCCATACCGTGCTCAATGCAAAGTTCCATGAAAAGGAAGCCGAGATAGTCGCGCAGGCAGGTAAGCTCGGAGCCGTTACCATTTCCACCAACATGGCGGGACGCGGTACGGATATTATGCTCGGAGGAAACGCCGAGTACCTTGCAAAGAACGAGATGAAGAAGAACGGCTGCGAACCCGAACAGATAAGCGCCGCAACCAGCTATTACGAAACCGACGACGAGGAAATTTTAAATCTCAGAAGGACGTATTCCGAGCTTTATAAAAAGTTCAAGGACGAGATAGCGCCCGAGGCAAAGCAGGTTGCCGAAGCCGGAGGACTTTTCATACTCGGTACGGAACGCCATGAAAGCCGCCGTATAGATAACCAGTTAAGAGGCCGCGCCGGACGTCAGGGAGACCCCGGTTCGTCGAGATTTTTCCTTTCGCTTGAGGACGATCTGCTCAGACTTTTCGGCAGCGAGAGAATAAGCGGCGTTGTCGCAAAGCTCGGACTTGATGAGGATACGCCTATCGACGCCAAGATTCTTTCAAATACCATAGAAAACGCACAGAAACGCCTTGAGGAAATGAACTTCACAAGACGTAAGAACGTGCTTATGTACGACGACGTAATGAATAAGCAGAGAAGCCTTATTTACGAGCAGAGAAGCGAGGTTCTCAACGGCGACGATATTCACCAAAAGGTTGTCGGCATGATAGACGAGTTCGTAAGAACCGCGTGCGAGAATTTCCTGTCGGGAGAAACGTATGAGGAATGGAATCTCGACGGACTGCGCGGCGCGCTTTACGGCGTTCTTACAAACGACGACGATTTCAGATTTACTCAGAGCGATTACGATAAGCTTACCGCCGAATCCCTTACAAACGACCTTGTAAAGAGAGCCGAGGATAAGTATGCCGAAAAGGAAAATATGTTCCCGGACGGAGCTTTGAGAGAGATAGAAAGAATTGTGCTGCTCAGAAACGTTGATAAATACTGGATAGAGCATATCGACGCAATGGAGGATCTCGAAGAGGGTATCGGACTTCGCGCATACGGTCAGAAAGATCCCGTAAACGAGTATAGATTCGAGTCGGCTAATATGTTTGACGAGATGATAGCCGGCGTTAAGGAAGATACCGCGAAAATGCTGCTGTCGGTAGTGCCGGCGTCCAACGTAAAGCAGAGCGAAGCGCCCAAGAATATGTCCGAGGCGAGAAAAAATCCTCTTGCCGGAGCAATGAAAGCGCCCGCGTCGCGTGAAAACGTCTACGGCAGAGCCGCAAAGCCCGAAGCCGCAAAGACGCCTTACAGAAAATCCGCAAGCGAGAATATAGGCAGAAACGACCCTTGTCCCTGCGGCAGCGGAAAGAAGTATAAGAAGTGCTGCGGCGCAGGCAAGTTCGATATGAATGACGGCGAAGAATAAAAATGGGATTCGGACTTTTATTTCTCGGATTTCTGCTGTTTCTGTCGTTTAAAATATTTCCCGTCGGAGTAATCGGTGCGGCGCTTATGTATGCCGGACTTTCAAAGCTGTGTAAGTCCGCACCGTACTTTTCAAAGGTCAGAATACCGTGCGCCGTGTACTTTGTTTACAGCGTGCTGTTCGCCGCGCTCTGGACGCTTAATATTACAGGCGCACTCGATGTTCTCGGCGACGGCGCAAAATTGCTCTGGATTGTTGACGACGCAGTTTATACGGTCATATTCTGCATATTCTGCGATTTTCTCTTTAAAGCACTTAAACGTATTTGTGAACAGGTCGGGTTTGACAGGGGCGTAAAAAAGTATAGACTTTGCCTTGCGTTCCTTGAGGTTTATGCTCTCGGCTCCGCAGTTAAGTTTGTGTGCTATCCTCTCGGATATTCCGCCTATGTTGCCGCACCTCTGCTTGTTGTTGAACTCCTTACCGTTGTCTCCGCCGCCGCTTGGCTCTATTCCTGCTATATGATGATCGCTACTCAGGAAATTATCGACGACGAAACCGAAAAAATCCGCAAGTACGACAAGTTACACTCAAAAAAACGTTAGGGGGATACGCGCCGAAGGATACGCGCCGAAGGATACGCGCCGAAGAATACGCGCCGAAGAATACGCGCTTTCTTTTTAAAAAGAAAGCTGCAAAGAAAACAATAGCCCCTAA
>ERZ835980.2774-NODE-2774-length-14892-cov-5.540406_pt1 | contig 14892 bp, 11 predicted proteins | sample MGYA00519943_ERZ835980 | MGnify/ENA primary metagenome ERZ835980 (study PRJEB31850, sample SAMEA3708791) | human gut metagenome | biome: human gut; feature: human-associated habitat; material: faeces | place: China | collected 2014 ... | reverse complement strand
AGAAGAGCAAGAGCAGGCGCTGCAAACATCGTTCCTAACTCTACCGGCGCTGCTAAGGCTATCGGTCTCGTTATCCCCGAGCTCAACGGCAAGCTTATCGGCTCCGCCCAGAGAGTTCCTGTTCCCACAGGTTCCACAACAATTCTTACAGCTGTTGTCAAGGGCAAAGATGTAACAAAGGACGGCATCAATGCCGCTATGAAGGCTGCTTCTTCCGCTTCCTTCGGTTACAATGAGGATCCTATCGTTTCTTCCGATGTTATCGGTATGAGATACGGCTCGCTCTTCGATGCTACACAGACAATGGTATCCAAGATTGACGATGACACATATCAGGTTCAGGTTGTTTCTTGGTACGACAACGAAAACAGCTACACAAGCCAGATGGTTCGTACAATCAAGTACTTCGCAGAGCTCAACTAATTTATCTGCTTATATCTGAATTAAAAGGGAATCCGAAAGGGTTCCCTTTTTGCGTAACGAAAATACTATAAAATAAAAAGCCGCGGCGCGGCTTTTTATTTATTTTTCCATCATTTACTTCCCCTGCAAATTTCCTTGCTCTTCTTATATGTACCGACCTTGCATTGCACACTGCGCAGAGGAGTGCCGCTGATGCCGAGCAGAGCGTCCATTTCCGCCACCGCGTTTTCATATGTGCCGCCTGTATGATGGACGAGGATATAATCCGCCTCCTTTATCTTTCCCGCCGCCGCGCGGCAGAATGCCCGCATCGGCGCGGCGAGAGCAAATACCCATATCGGAGAGCAGATTGTGACATGTTCGTACTTTGAGAGGTCTGCGCTTATTTCCTCTATCGGCATTTCCCATCTGTGCATGCCGAAGCGTCCGCACCACCAGAAGCCGAGCGTACCCTGCGTGCGCTCCGTTGATTTCACTTCATAAACGGCGGCGCCTGTTCTGTTTGCTTCCTCATAGGCAAGCTTTCTCGCGTAGCCCATGCGCGAAAAAAATACCACAAGCCGCCCGGGATTTGTTCCTATATTCGGATAATCGGCTATATCTGCGTGAAAAGCCTCTTGCCTGCGGAAAACATATGCCGCATAACCGCAGATTGCTTGTGCCAGACCGAAAATAAAATATATCGTCGACATGAAATTCGGCGGGAACATATAAAACTGAATACATATCCAGAGCATTAGCGTTATGCCGAAGAGCCCGCCGAGTATCACGCCCGCTTTCTTTTTCGCGATAAGGAGTCCCGCGGCGGTGAGATTTGTCAGCCCGTTTACGATAAGCAGGGCGATGCCGGAGAATTTCAGGTCGCGGAAGAGCACATCGGCAAAGGGGAGCTTCTGCATATAAGGGAGCATGGAATCCATTCCCATCGCCTTGCCCGACGGGTCGCAAAGCATTCCCGCAGCGCCCGCCACGGCACCTATCCCGATAAAAAGCGTCCAGAAAATGAGCCATTTCCGCGCCGTTTCAAATCTTGATTTTTCTTTCACTTTACTCTCTCCTCCTCCGCTTTTCTTATCCATTCATCGAGAAAAGCCATCTGTTCCTCCGTATGAAACCAATGCTCGCCGCCGCGCATCACCGTGAGCGGCGCGCCGATTTTTTCGGCAAAAGCGGAAACCGTTTCATATGAGGTGAGATTGTCGTTTTCACCGTAGAGTATGCGCGTCGGCACGCTCAGGTTCAGCGGATGACTGCGCACATAGCATAGATATTCCCATGAGAGCACCTCGCCGAAAGCTGTCGGAATCTCCCCTTTCTCGCGCAGTTCCGCTTCTGTTACACCAGCCCAGCCCATCATATTTTCTATCAGGCGCTCCATATCGACTATCGGCGAGATAAAAAACGCCTCATCGACCTGCGCGCCCGAGAGCACACTCATCGAGAAAAACGCGCCGATGCTGTTTGCGATAAGCGTAAGCGAAGCGCATTTTTTCCTCTGCTCATCGAAAAACCGCGGAAATTCTTCCTTGGCTTCCCATGGCGTTTTGGCACCGTAATCGAAGCCAATCACATCGCATCCCGCGAAAAGCGGTCTGTAATGCTCCGCTTCGCCTGCGTTTCCGCCCTTGCCATGGACATATATGACCGTGCGCCCCGTGCGCTGTGCCTTTTCCCAATCTTCTTTTGTCAGCAGATTCGTATACCCGATTCTTACTTCGTTCATGAGCGGAACGGGAACGCTGTCGCATGTATGATGATAGCGGAAGCCGAGCTTCTCCTGCACCCGCTTTGACTTCATATTGCCGTCATAATAGCCGCACCAAATCTTCTTCATACCCAGCTCCGTAAAGCCGCGGCGGATTAGTCTGCCCGCCGCCTCGGGCATATATCCCCTGCCCCAGAAAGGCTTGCCGAGCCAGTAGCCGAGTTCGCATTCGTCATCGCGCCCGGTCATGTCCGTGTGTCCGTTCAGCTTCAGTTCAACTGCGCCTATCGCTCTGTCCGCGCCTTTTTCGCATATGGCATAGCATTCCGCGCCGCAGAAAACATTTTTTATAACCTCGCGGCTCTCATCGATGCTTTTGTGCGGTTGCCAACCTGCGATAGGACCTACATCGGGGTCGCCCGCATATTCATAAAGGCTCTCCGCGTCCGAGAGCCGCCATTTTCTCAGTATCAGTCTGTCTGTTTCCATATTTTTTCCTTGCAAATGCGCTCTTCGGCGCTTTTTCTTTCAATGATAACACATTGTTATATAAAAATCAATACGAAATGAAAATAAGGCTGAAAAAAGCGGGAAATTTACGAAAATTCCCGCTTTTTGTCTACTTGATTTTATTAAATTCCATGCGCCCGTCCTTTACCGTGCAGAAAATCTTATCGCCCTTTGATATCTCATGGCGCAGGAGCTTTTCCGCGAGCACATCCTCTATCTTCTCTCTTATCTCGCGGCGAAGCGGACGCGCTCCGTACATTTCGTCCATGCCGCTCGCGGCGATAAGCTCCACCGCCTCATCGGAAAATTCCATTTCCGCCCCGAGAGCCGCCATCTTCTTTACGATATCGCCGAGCATTTTTGCGGCTATCAGCTTTATCTCGTCCTTGCCGAGCCGCCTGAAAATCACCGTCTCGTCTATCCTGTTGAGAAATTCGGGGTGGAAGCGTTCGCGCAGTTTTGCCCTGATGCTCTCCTCCTCTGCCATGCTCTCGCTCACCGTCGGCGAAAAGCCCGTCGCGCTGTAGCTTTTGCGCTCGCCCGTGCCGATATTGGAGGTCATGATGATGACTGCATTCGAGAAATTCGCGCGCCTGCCCTGCGAATCGGTGAGCTGTCCCTCCTCCAGCACCTGAAGCAGAAGATTGAAAACATCGGGATGCGCTTTTTCTATCTCATCGAAAAGGATGATGCAATACGGCATTTTGCGCACGCGCTCCGTCAGCTGACCGCCCTCGCCGTAGCCGACATAGCCGGGCGGCGAGCCGATAAGCTTCGACACGCTGTGAAGCTCCATATATTCGCTCATATCGAGCGTTATCATGGCGTTTTCACTGCCGAAAAGCGCTTCCGCCGTCGCCTTTGCCAGTTCCGTTTTGCCGACACCCGTAGTACCGACGAAAAGGAACGAACCGACAGGGCGTTTCGGGTCGCCGAGTCCCGCTCTGCCGCGCCTTATCGCCCGCGAAACGGAAACGACGGCTTTCTCCTGCCCTATCACGCGCCGCCCGAGAATCTCCTCGAGGCGAGCGAGCCGCTCGCCCTCGTCCTCGCTTATGCGCGAGGCGGGGATATGCGTCCATGCCGTGACTGTCTCGGCTATTTCGTTTTCGCCGATGACGGCGTTGCCCGCCGCTCTTGCCCGCTCCCATTTTTCGCATTCGGATTCGAGCGCGTCGCGCGCGGCGATTATCTCATCGCGCACGCCTGCCGCCGCTTCGAAATTCTGGGAGCGCACGAGCGCTTCTTTCTTTATCCGGAGCGCTGCGAGCCTACTCTCCAGCGCCCTTATCTCATCGGGCTTGCCGCTTTTCTCTATGCGCTTCTTCGCGGCGGCTTCGTCGATGAGGTCTATCGCCTTGTCGGGCAGGAATCTGTCGCTCAGGTATCGCACCGATAGCCGCACAGCCGCGTCTATCGCCTCGTCCGTAATCTTCACATGATGGTGGTTTTCATAGCTTTCGCGAAGTCCGCGCAGGATATTTTTCGTCTGCGCTTCGTCCGGCTCGCCTATGAGTACAGGCTGAAAACGCCGCTCGAGCGCCGCATCCTTTTCTATATGGCGGTGGTATTCCGAAACGGTAGTCGCGCCGATAAGCTGAATATCCCCGCGGGAGAGCGCGGGTTTGAGTATGTTCGCCGCATCGAGCGCGCCCTCTGCCGCACCTGCGCCGACTATCATGTGTATCTCGTCTATGAAAAGGATATATTTATCGGATGAAGTGACCTCTTCTATCACCTTTTTGAGTCTGTCCTCAAATTCGCCCCTGTATTTTGCTCCCGCGAGCATGGCACCCATATCGAGCGCGATGATATGCTTATGCAGGAGCGCCTCGGGAACATCTTCCGACGCTATCCTCGCGGCAAGCCCCTCGGCAACAGCCGTTTTGCCCACGCCCGGCTCGCCGATAAGGCAGGGATTGTTTTTCGATTTGCGGCAGAGTATCTGGAGCATGCGCGTTATCTCTTCGTCTCTGCCGATTATCGGGTCGAGCCTGCCGCTCTTTGCCGCCTCCACAAGGTCTCTGCCGTAGAGCGAAAGCGCGGAAGCGCCCGCCGCATTTGCCTGATATGACTGCGCTTTTGCGCCTTTTTCCTTTTTGTCGCTCATCTCCAGAAGAAAAGCACCCGTATCTGCCACGAGCTCGCCTATCACGGCGCCCTCGGCTATCATCACCTTGACGGCGACGCAGTCTCTCTGCGAGAGCATGGCAAGAAGCAGATGCTCCGTTCCGATGAGGCTCTGACCGTATTTCGCCGCCTCGAGCGCCGAACCTTCTATCACGCGGCGCAGGCGCGGCGTCATATCGGAATTGCCGAGTCTCGTTTCGTCTCCCTGCCCGAGCAGCTCCGTCATCAGTGCCTTTGTGGAAGAAAAGGTCACTGCATGAGACTCCAGCATATCGGCGCCCGCGCTCTCCGGCACGGAAAGTATGCCGAGAAGCAGATGCTCTGTTCCGATATAGGTATGCCCCATCTCGCAGGCGATAAGTCTCGATTTTGTCAGAGCCGCGGCGGCAAGCTCGGTAAATTTGTTCTGCATAAAATACCTCATTATCCGTGCGGCACCGTACCGCACATTCACGCAAATATATTCTATCCATTTATACGGGAAAATATTTTCCGTTTTTAGAAAAATCTCCTTGTAATTTCCGCGCGAATATTGTAAAATAGAAGAAAATATGTCTGCAAAAAGGAGATTGCCATGCTTTCAAGAATCTATACGGCGGGTCTTATCGGAATAGACGGCTACGGAGTCACGGTGGAGTGCGATTTTCAGGACAAGCTTCCGTGCTTCGGCATAGTGGGGCTGCCGGACAACGCCGTCAAGGAGGCAAAGGACCGCATCAGAGCGGCTTTTGTAAACAGCGGTTTTCCTTTTCCCGATTCGCAGATAACGGTAAACCTCGCTCCTGCCGACAAGCGCAAGGAGGGCTCCGGCTTTGACCTTGCCATGCTCATCGCCATCATGCAGTGCGCGGGCGTGATAAACGAAAATGCCGAAACCGAAAACAGATGCTTCATCGGCGAGCTTTCGCTCTCGGGCGAGGTGCGCCCCGTAAACGGAATGCTCTCCATGTGTCTCGCGGCAAAGGAAGCGGGGAAAACGGAGCTTTTCGTAGCACCCGAAAATGCCGCGGAGGCTTCGGTCGTCGAGGGTGTTACGGTCTATCCCGTGAAAAAAGCCGCCGAGCTCGTCGCCATGCTCAATGGGGAAATGCCGATAGAGCCTTTTCACGCGGTCGACGCCGGTGCATCGGCGCACCGTATGCCGATGCTTGATTTCGCCGATGTGAAAGGGCAGGAAAAAGCCAAGCGTGCGCTCGAGATAGCCTGCGCCGGCGGTCACAATATCCTCATGATAGGCGCACCCGGGACAGGCAAAAGCATGCTTGCCAAGCGCATTCCGTCGATTCTGCCGGAGATGACATTTGACGAGGCGATAGAAACCACGCGTATCCATTCCGCCGCGGGTATGCGGCAGAACGGCTCGCATGCGCTCATGCGCGAGCGTCCTTTCCGTGCGCCGCACCATACAATGTCGTGCGCGGGGCTTTCGGGCGGCGGCAGAATACCGATGCCGGGCGAAATTTCGCTCGCGCACAACGGCGTGCTCTTTCTCGATGAGCTTCCGGAGTTCTCCCGCGAATCCATGGAGGCTCTGCGCCAGCCGCTTGAGGACGGCAAAGTGACGATAACGCGCGTTGGCGGAAAATTCACATTTCCCTCGGATTTCATGCTCGTTTGCGCCATGAATCCATGCAAATGCGGCTATTACGGTCATCCCTCCGGCAAATGCACCTGCTCGCAGACAGATATCTCCCGCTATCTCTCGCGGATAAGCGGACCGCTGCTCGACAGGATAGATATTCAGATAGAAGTGCCGTCGCTCTCTTATGATGAAGTCGCCGTGCGCGAGCCTTCGCCGGTAAATTCCGCAGTGATGGCTGAAAGAGTAAAAAAGGCACGCGATTTCGCTTCGCGCCGCTATGCAAATGAAGACGGACTCCACTGCAATGCACAGCTTACCAGCTCTCAGATACAGAAATACTGCAAAATGGATGAGAAAGCAACACTCCTCCTGCAAAAGGCTTTTGACAGGCTGGGACTTTCCGCCCGCGGTTATGACAGAATCCTGCGCGTGGCAAGGACGATAGCCGACCTTGAGGAAAGCGAAAATATCCTCCCCTCGCACATCGCGGAAGCGATACAGTACCGTTCGCTCGACAGAAAATACTGGAAATAAAGCCCGCTTTGCGGTATAATATAAAAAATCCATAAGGACAGGATGATATTGAAAATAATCGATTTGAAAAGCGGCAGAGAAATCGCCGCTACGAATTCGCCGCTCGCCTGCGCGATAGGCAATTTCGACGGCGTCCATATCGGACACAGAAAGCTTATAGAAGCGGCAGTCGACTACTGCCGCGCTCACAGCGGCACAAAATGCGCCGTTTTCACCTTTGAAAGCAATACATCCGGCGCGCCGTTCATAGTTTCGCATGAAGAAAAGCTGAAAATATTTGCCGAATGCGGCGCCGAAACAGCCGTGACCGTGCCTTTTGACGAGGTGCGCGATATGAGCTGTGAGGTTTTCGTGTCAGAGGTGCTTGTCGGCAAGCTGAATGTCGCCTGTGCCTTCTGCGGCTTCAATTTCCGCTTCGGCAAAATGGGCGCGGGAAACGGAGAAACTCTCGCCTCTCTCATGAGCGCGAACGGGCGGAGCGCCGCCATCATGCCACCCGTCAACCTCGGCGGTGAGCCCGTCAGCTCGACAAGAATACGCGCGGCGCTTGCCGAGGGAGATATGGCGCTTGCAAACAGCCTGCTCGGCAGAAATTTCGGTTTTGTCTCGGAGGTTCTGCATGGCAAGGCACTCGGGGCTACCCTCGGCTTCCCGACGGCAAATCAGCGCATAGCGCACGGTGCCGCCGTACCGCGCCACGGCGTCTATGCCTCACTCTGCATAATCGACGGGAAGAAATATCCCGCCGTCTCGAATATCGGCGTGCGCCCGAGCACAGACTCACACGGAGAAGCAAACTGCGAAACGAATATCATCGGCTTTTCCGGCAATCTCTATGGCAGAGAAATTGCCGTCTATCCGCTTGCATTTATACGCCCCGAGCGCAGGTTTTCTGACACGGCGGAACTGACCGCCGAGGTGATGGGAAACCGCGCTCAGGCAGAGGAAATACTCAAAAAGATGGGGATTTCTTTTTGAAAGTTTGCCGTACTTTTCTGTGAAGAAAAGTACCAAAAGTCAGCAAGTAGGGCTCACGCCGCCCTCCTTGCGAACCACCGGCGGCGTGCACGAGTCAGTCGCACAAGCCATGCGTGGCAAGTGCGTGCGGCAAGGGGCAGAGCGAAAGTCGGCGGTTTTGCGCCCTCCGCAATCTAAACTATACCACGCGTGCGAACATATCACACGAAAAAGCCGAGCAGATTCGTGCACGCATTGTCTGCACGCCCGCATAATATGGTCGGCGGGCGTGGATAGAGCAAAAGCGCTGACGGAATGAAGTATATATTTTTTGCTTTTTCTGTTGGCTATATTTGAGTTTTATCTTGTAGGGGTCGGCATTACCCTGTCTCGGCGACGCCGACACACACGCTCTGCGTATGTGTCAATTCCCTCGACGACCCGCTACTTAGTAGGGGCGAACATTGTTCGCCCGCTAAAAAAGAGGGGTGGGCGTGACTCTAACATGTGCGCTGACGGGACAAAGCGAAAAGCATCATTGACACCTCATCCGTCAGCCTACGGCTGCCACCTTCTCCCGCTGGAGAAGGCTTACCGAGCCCATCAGTCGGATTTCCTATACATTTTTGTAATTTGCCATTTGATGAAAGGCTATTATATGCATTAAGGCATCATTCACTTCAGAAAAATATGGCATCTTGCCAGCCTTCTCCAGCGGGTAGCGAAGCGGCGTGAGGGGAATGAATGACAGCCCCGAGGGCTGTCAGAACCCGAGCGTGACCGAGCCGTAGCGAGAAAGGTGGCGCGGTTTACCGCGACGGATGAGGTGTTACTATATTTGTGTTGCCAAAATAAATCCTATCTTGCTGTGTTGCACCCAAACACCGCTCAACACTCAAAAAGGAGGAAAGCATGAAAAAATCCGCACAAAAAAAGACTGCACGCGCGTCCGCGGCATTTTTTGCCGTGCTTTTCGTCGCGCTTTTCATTTTCTCCTCCATGCCAATATATGCCGATTATGAAAAAAGCGTGTATTCGCCACATGCTGCCGTATATAATACGGAAAACAGCGTTTTTATCTATGAAAAGGCGGCAGAGGAAAGGATTCAGCCTGCTTCCACCGCAAAAATAATGACAGGCATCATCGCGCTTGAATATTTCTCGGGCAACCTCGACCATGAGATAACCGTCATCTATTCCGCCGTGCGCGGACTTGAGGGCAGCACCACTATGAATCTCAAGGTCGGCGAGGTCGTCACAGTGCGCCAGTTGCTCTATGGTCTTCTTGTGGGCGGGGCAAACGATGCCGCGCAGGTTCTCGCCTTTGAAATAGCAAAAGCGAATGCCATGTTTGCCGTTATGATGACAGAAAAAGCAAAAGCGCTCGGCGCGACAAACACTCTCTACAAAAATCCTATGGGTTTTGACGATGTCACGGCTTATACAACCGCGCGCGATGTCGCGATAATCTCCGCATATGCATATTCCATGCCGGAATTCATGAAAATATGCGAAACGAAAAAATACGAAATGCCCGCCACAAACAAGAGTGATGCGCGGACAATCTGGACGCGCAATCATCTTATTTCCAATCACAATCAGATAAAATATATCTATTCCAAGGCAAAAGGAATCAGCGCGGGGCAAACGGAAAGCGGCGGTTACTGCATTGTTTCGGGCGCGGAATCTTCCTTTAATTATATATGCGTCGTCATGGGCGGGACAAAAAACGACAAAGGCGATATCACCGCATATTACGATGTGCGAAATCTGCTCGATTGGGCACTTGATGCATATGAAATGAAAAAAGTCGTCAGCGAAGGCACAGTGCTCTGGGAAATTCCCGTTTCGCTCTGCGATGAATACAGCAGCGTAACTCTAGCGCCTGCTTCCGCCGTCTATGCTTATCTGCCAAAGGATTTTGATATATCAACGGTGGAACTGCGCCCGCATTTCGATAAAGATTCGATAGAAGCGCCCGCCGAAAAAGGCACTTCCGTCGGCACGCTCACCGTCGTCGTAGACGGCAAGGAGGTCGGAAGCACAGGGATAGTGACAAAATATTCCGTTCGGAAAAGCGACAGCCTCGCGGCAAAAGCTTATATGAAAAAAATGCTCGGCAGTCCGTTTTTTGTCATCGCACTTATTTCGCTGATACTTGCCGCCGTCATTTTTACGCTTGTCAGAATTTACATTTATATGAAAAAAGCCTCGATTAAAAAATGACATATATCGCACCGAAAGAGGAAATACTGAAAACGAAAAGTATTTCCGAAAGGATGTGATTTTTACGGATTTCAATAAAATTCTCTGCCCTGTGGAGAAGAAAATGCGCGATGCGGTAAAAAAGCTGAAAATGCTGAATGTGCCTGTGAAATGCAATAAAAGCTGTCATGCGGATTTCGGCTGCGGAAAGAAAAAAATGCGCATCGGGGCAAGTATGGACTGCGATATCTGCCTCTGCGACCTGCTGATAGCCGCCGTCGGTTTTTCAATGATGGTATATTTCATGGCGATGCTCATGTGCCCGAAATCGAAAGCGATGAAAAAGCACAAAAGAAGATAATAATATCAATATCGGGAAAGGAAGCTCCGGCTTCCTTTTTTGCGTACGGATTGAATTTTTGCCCACCCTCAATAAAGTTTAGGTCAAGCCTTTAAAAAGGCTTGAGCGAAACTTTAAAGGCGGGCGAAAACTTTATTGAGGGCAGGCTAAAACTTATTTTTTGCAAAAAATGTATAAAGAGGAATTTTCGGGCGAAAATATAGACAGTCGATTTTAGGTGCCGAAAGGCAGAAAGGAATTTTGAAAATGAATGTAAACCAAAGAAAAAGACAGCTGAACAAGGGACTTACCATTGCGCTTGCCCTGCTCCTCGTGGCAACGCTCTGCATCACGATAATCGCTTTTTCCGTGGGCAGAAAGAACAAGCCCTCCGAGCATACGACCTCCTCTTCCAAAAAGACCGAGCAGACAACCACGCAGACAGAACCCGAACAGACCACGGGTACAAGCGGCAGCGACAACCCCGTAGTTACGCCGACAGTTGATTTTCTCTGCCCCGTAACGGCAGGCTCGGTCGCATACGGCTACTCCGCCGATATCCCCGTTTTCTCTCCGACAATGGAGGACTACAGAATACATTGCGGCATCGATATTCAGGCAGATGCAGGCTCTCCCGTATATGCGGCGGCGGCAGGCGCTATAGAGGACATCGTCTTTGACCCTATGATGGGTCAGAGCGTGATAATCGCTCACGCAGGCGGCTATAAGAGCGTTTACCGCAATCTTTCCACAACCGTTCCCGAGGGACTTGAAAAGGGCAAAGCAGTCGATGCAGGCGACCAGATAGGTTCTGTCGGCGATACTGCACTGATTGAAATTTCCGTTTCGCCTCATCTCCATTTCGAGATTCTCAAGGATGACGCAAGCGTAGACCCGCTTTCTCTCATCCCCGCAAACTCCCTCAAGACCGAAGGCTTTGAGGACTGACACCACCGATAAATAATGCAAAGGCACCGCACTTTTTTGCGGTGCCTTTTCTCATTTTTTCACCCGAATAAAAACGCTCTTCCTTATATATACAGAATTTCAGAATATTTCTATTGACTTTTGAATACATTTGTAGTATAATGAGGGCGACAGATGAGAGGCGCGGACACCCTGTCGGCATGAGATTGCCTTTCTTCTGCCAGCAATATTACTTCGTTTTTGCATCAACGGTCTGAATAATTTTGACTTTTTTCATTAAAAATGCTGTTTTTTCATGGAAAGGGACGATTTTTTTCGGATTCTTTTTGCGATTTCTATTGACAAAAATAAGATTTGGTGCTAAAATGTTAGTAATCACGGTGCGAGGTGTTTTTCAGACGATATCTTGCGCGGTAAAAAATTCTTTAATTCCAAAAGGAGATTTTTTCACATGAAGAGACTTTTATCACTCTTTCTCGTAGTAGCTATGCTCTTTGCTGCGCTCGCTATGGTTGCATGTGGCAAGGAAAAACAGACGACCGAATCCACAACAACAAATACCACTGCCTCGACAACCACTACTGAGAAGACCACCGAGACCACTACTACTACAGAAGCAACAACAACGACCACAACAGAAACAACGACCACAACAGAAACAACGACCACAACAGAAACAGAAACAACAACCACAACATCCGGTCCGATCGAGACAGTTACCTCCGGTACAACAGAAGGTATCTACGCTCGTTTCGACTTCGGTACAAAGACAGAAGCTGAGGCAAACAACCTCACATCTCACGAGTACCTCAAGTCTCACCTTTCTTACAACGCTTCTTACCTCTGGGTTGACTACGATGAAGATAACATGATCGTATACGCAACCACAGACTACAACTACAGCACAATGCAGGACAGCAAGAATAACTTCGCTCTTATCTACGATGATATCTCTGCTGACTACACATTCGAAGATCCTCAGGAAATCCACTGCGGCTTCGGTACATGGGATAACTATCCTTACACAAGCGCAAATGTAGGCGTTGAAGGCAGATGGAAAGGCTTCCACCAGTACATAAAGATTCGTTTCGTTAACGCAAGCGCTAACACAAAGATCGGTTTCTGGTACAAGTCTACATCTATGGCTGCTTACTACATAACAGGTGTTGCATGCGTTCCCGTTGCAGCTGGTAAGACAGGTAGCGACTACCTCAACAACGACGACAACTACCAGGTAGTTATCTATGATGTAATCAATGCTATGAACATGGCTACAGGTGCTAACGAACTTACACCTGAAAACGGCAAGGGTCCCGGCAACAACTGGATTTGGCAGGGTACTTCCCAGTTCGTAACAGGTCTCCGCTTCCACCTCATGGGTATGGCAGCAGGCGGCAACGCTCGTGGCGGTAACACATTCGCTAAGGACGGCACAAACAAGACTGACGACGGCACAGGCAACATGATTGCAGCTGACGGTAGCGGCAAGGTTACAACATGGAAGGCTAATGAAGCTTTCACAAAAGCTAAGATCACAGCAGCTCTTGATACACGCGGTCTTATCAAAGCCGGCAACGCTATCAAGGTTGACTACATCGTATTCGGTTCTACACCCGAACAGCTCCTCACATACAAGAGCGCAGCTGAAAAGGCTTACGAAGCAAGCAAATAATCAATATTGATTTTAAGACGCCATCATTTGATGGCGTCTTTTTTTGCGCGTTTTCTTCCTGTCGCAGTCGGCACGGCGCAGTGTTGCGGTTGCGACGGCGGAGATGATGGCTGTGGTGATATTTATGAAGCGGCAAGGACATAGCGGTGCGGTTTGCTGATAGCGCTGTTGCGGCGCGGATGCCGTGGCATACCGTCCGCGATATCGTTGTGCTTGCATGAAATGAGTGCGCAGCTTGCTTTTGGCAAATATGCACAATTATAGTCCGACTTGTTCAACGAAAAGTACAATTGACAAATGCATCGAAAAATGATAAAATATATAAAGCAAAATCTGCACAAATCCCTGTGCAGTCCGTAATACAAAAAGGAGAATCAACATGAAAAAATTTTTATCTGTTTTTCTTGTCGCGGCAATGCTGATAGCGGCTCTCGCCATGGTAGCGTGCGGTGAAAAGCCCGGAGACGAAACCACAACCACAACGACCGAGGCGACAACAGAAGCGACAACCACAACTACAGAAGAAACAACCGTTACAACGACAACAGAGGCTACGACAACCACGACCGAAACAACTACAACAGAAACCACAACTACAGAGGAAACAACCACAACTATTTCCACAGAGCCTGTTTTTGCGCGTTTCGACTTCGGTACAAAGTCATATGCTTCCGAGAACAATCTCACATCGCATGAATACCTCACCTCCAAGCTCACATACAACGATAAGTATGTCAGCATCAAGTATGATGAGGATAACATCATAGTTACGGCTCTCCAGAGCTACAACTACGGTTCCATGCGCACAACCGACTACAAATCCGTAGGCTCCATAGTAAACGCATATGCACTTTGCTATGAAGATATTTCCGCGGATTACGAGTTTGACGACCCGCAGGAAATCCATGCCGGTCAGGCTAAGGTCGGCTGCCATCAGTATATGAAAATCCGTTATGTAAACGGCGGTCCGAATACAAAGATAAGCTTCCTCTGGAGAAGCACAACTGTACAGGGTTGGTCTACGACCACATCCTGCGTTATGGATGTTACACCCGGCAAGGCAAAAGAGGGCTATGACAACTATCAGATTGCTATATTTGATGTAGCAAGAGAATCCAACCTCCCGACAGGCGCCAACGAAATCACCGATGACAACGGCGTAGGTCCCGGCAACAACTGGATTTGGCAGGGCTCCGCGCAGTATATCACATGCATCCGTTTCCATATCCTTGGCTCTTATGTTCCCGGATATGCGCGCAAGAACAATGTCTTTGCCACAACAGGCAACAACCTCGTTGACGACGGCAACGGCAATATGATTGCGGGCGATGGCAGCGGCAAGACCACATCATGGTCAGCAGGCGAAGCTATTTCCGCCGCAAAGGTTGTCGCAAGATGCGATACACGCGGTCTTATCAAAAAAGGCAACTTCGTAAAGATTGACTACATCCTCTTCGGCGTATCTCCCGAACAGCTCATGGAATACAAGAGCAACATAGAGCGCGCCGCAGAATAATAATTAAAATTATAATGTAAAAAAGAACGGCGCAAGCCGTTCTTTTTTGTCATAGTGATACCGAGCAAGTGGCACTTGGCTGAATCGCCTGTCTCAGCGACGCCAAGCAACGCTTCGCATTGCTTCATCTCATCAGATGGAGCTGTCTTTCCCCTCTCTATGTTTGCGCCCAGACGCGCACCCAAATATTAACCGCGAGGTTCGCCATAGCCCGACATGGCATAGCAGTAAATCCGAGTCGGCGCGGGGGCGTCTCGAACCTGTAGCCGTGGCTAAGCTATAGTGGGACGGTCGGGGCACTTTGTTCGCACCGGTCGCCGCGAGGCGACAGAAAGAGTTCAAAAGAGGGATTGACACATATGCGAAGCATGTGTGTCGGCGTCGCCGAGAC
>ERZ835980.2772-NODE-2772-length-14926-cov-2.788246_pt1 | contig 14926 bp, 5 predicted proteins | sample MGYA00519943_ERZ835980 | MGnify/ENA primary metagenome ERZ835980 (study PRJEB31850, sample SAMEA3708791) | human gut metagenome | biome: human gut; feature: human-associated habitat; material: faeces | place: China | collected 2014 ... | reverse complement strand
GAACTGTATCGTACGGAATTTTCAGTTCAGAAAATTCCTACCTGTGAACAGTTACAAACTCTCCCAGTGACGCTGCCCTGCTTATAACGCCTCTTTACCTATATAATAGCGTCTCCCGGATTCTCTCCGCAAACGCATTCATCCGTTCCTCAATCCCCGGCAGCTGCATCGCTGCCCCGGCATTGTTTGCCGTCTCCATCATCGCAAAGTGCCCCGGCAGATAGAAGGTTTTGTTCATATTTAACGCCGCGATAAGCTGTTCCGCCACGATATCGCTTCCGGAATAGCCCGACACAACCACCGCAAACAGCGCTTTGTCATAAAACCGCGTCGTCCGGAACAGCGAAGTCAGGCGGTTGATGAACGCAGTCAGGTTTGCCGACAGCGCATCGTTGTAGTTTGGACAGAGCATCACGATGGCATCCGCCTCGCGGACTGCCGGATAGACGTCCTCGACCATCACTCCACCGTAGAAGCAGCTTCCCTGCTCGCCAAAATGCAGGCACATCTTGTACGGGCATCCGGCGCAGTCGGAAAGCGTACCGTTTCGAAGCCCTATCTCCCGGATCTCCATCTCCGGGAGCTGTTCTTTCACCCGGTCCCAGATCGCGTAGGTGTTGGAGGTCTTGTGGCTTGACGCGTGCAATACCAATACTTTCGGACATTTTTTCCTGACGCAATCCGTTCCCAGTACTTCTTTGACCAGCCCCGCCGCGCTCTCGCGGTATGCCCCCATCAGATCGGTTCCAAGATTATTGGAAACGATCGTGTAATTGGAAAGTGTCCGCGTGCCCTCGACGAGCGGGCGTCCCACGAACGCGCAGCCCGCACAGTTAGCGGCAAATACCAGATCCTTCGCCGCCGATTTGGAATAGAGGTCATTTTCACTGTCCACCAAAAGTCCGCCGACAAAACCGTTCAGAAAATCCGGATGTTCCCGCAGGAAACGAATCAGACGGTAAAGCTCCAGGTTGATGCCAGATGTGCCAAGGGGCACGGCAAACAGGATACGTCCCTGGACTGGATTTTTTCGATTCTGTGTCTTCTCCAGGCGCCTCCATCGGTTTACATAATCTTCAAAAGCACTGATTTCCGCCGCTGTCTCGTAGGCGTAGCCGTCCAACGCATAGGATAACACCTCCGAAAGGCGCGCATCCGCGCCTTTTTCCTCCTCGCGCAGATGAACGAGGAGGAGAGGCATTTCTTCTATATAAATATCTCCTTCTGAATTTGAATGAATCATTTATTTTCGCTTCCTTCCTGCGATAAGACTCATCAATCACACAATCTTTTTCAGATTTTCCTCCGCCGTCACAATCCGCTCATACAGCGCATCCGGCAGTGGCAGGATTTCTGTTTCCAGACCGTATTCAGTATAACGGTTTTTCACGCCCATGAAGATGCCGCCCATGAATACGGAACCGCAGTGCCATTCGCCGCGCATCATCAGAATCAGGGAGATCGCGCCGGAGGAATATGCCGGTGCGATAAAGGGCTTGAAACCGATCGCACGCATATGCAGGTTTGCCGTTACCGTCAGCTGGGTCAGTTCTTTTGAAAGCGCATCGTTGTAATTTGCAATGGAATCTGCGATGACGAGATCCTGTCCATGCGGTCCGAAGGAACGCCCCTCAGTCAAAAACTGTGAAAACCGCCCGTCGCGCTTCGCATAATAAGCCGCGCGCGCATTCATAACGCCGAGTCCGAAGCCCTGTACCTGTTCCGGGCGGAGTCCCTTTAAATCAAGGATGCCGTTTTCGTCCTTGTTGCTCTCCAGCCATGCCGTCTTTGCCAGCGGGTCAACCGGATCGGAGACAACGGCAAATAAGCCCTTGAAATGCTCGGCTCTCGCCTGTCTTGCATACTGCGCAACGATCTTGGAGTTATTTTCAAACTGGTACATCCGCACATCCTTGACGCCAGAACCAACCGGCGGGATTCCCTTGGAAGCAACAAATACAAATACATCGCACTTGAAGAGGTCTTCCGGTTTTACCACATCGACCTCCGGCAGCGCGTCATACGACCACGGGTAGGCAATCTGGTTTTCCTCAAATTCCCAGCGTGCGGTCACTTTATCGGAAATATCACAGATGCCGATCGAACTGATGCAGTCGCCGCCCAGAAGATGAAGCCCGGTCAACAGCGTACTTCCGACGTCGCCGATCGCCAGCACATGGACTCTTTTCTTCGTTTTCTGCGGTTTTTCTGCCAAAATAGCCTCAAAATCCGGATGCAGGCGGTTGACTGCGCGCATCATACCCTGATCGATCGCGGCTTTGACAGCCTCGTCAAGCTCGCAATTCTTGTTTGCCGCCTGCACCTCCAGCTTCCGGCTGCTCAGCCAGGAAACATTCTCTGCCTCCTGGAATAAAAGCAGCGGCGAGTTTACCTTAAAAGAATCTCTTCCGGTTCCCGGCTCGCGCTCGAATAAGAATGTGAGCGGCGTGCCCGGGTGCGGCATTTCTGCCCTTTCGTATGATAAATTTCCATTGAAGGAACAGCAGATTTTATCTCCAATTATATAATAGTACATATTGCATACCCCCTGCTCTTTTATTTGATATCTTATATGATATTATTTTCTATTCTAGAAATTATCCTTGTGCATCCACAAATTTCTCACTTCCGCGTCCGGTACAGCATCTCCAGATCATTTTCCAGATACACCGACGCTGCCAGATTCGGATCGTAGCTGACACACTCGCCTTTATCCGGGCAGAGCGGCAGGATGACCGCTTCAGACAAGCGGCTTAAGGTCAGGTTTCTCGCAAACAGCGCCCGGTACTCGGATTCGAGCACCAGAAGAATGTTGCGCGCGTTGCGGATGCAGCACGCGGAGAACTCAAACGCGGCTTCCGGCGTACTTCCCTGTACCGGCGGTGCGGCATACGGCAGGATCATATTGATCGACGGCGTCAGTCCCGCCACCTTCACGGTATCGCGGCGCACCGTATCGCCTCCGATGAACGGGTACAGTGTGGACTCAACAAACCAGTTCCGCAGATTCGGAATATAATAAATACTGTCTACCGGCACGCCCTTCGTCGCCATCGTGTCACGCCCGTAGCCTGAAATCATACCTAACACCAATTTTTTGATTTCCACGCCCTCTTCGCGCAGCATCGGTTCCAATGCCTCGAAACGTCCGCCGTGATGCAGCAGATCATCCACCAGAATCACCGGGCGGTCAAAGGACTTGATAGCCTTGATCTGGCTTCGCAACGGCGAATAGTACGGGAACGCTTCGATTGACTTCTCTTTCAGCTCCGGATCGTACACTTTATCTGTATGCAGCGTCTTCGTCACCGTATTCGGAATAACTTTTCCACGCAGGATCTTGCCGAACGGCACGCACATCGCCCCGCCGAGGTGCCTCGGCGTCACTGGGTCACGCGGCACACCATTCAACGCCGTGATCCGTTCCACCAGACGGTGGTAAATCACGCTCGCAGACATCGAAAGAACCAGCTGTCCCGGATAGAAGCGCGTCATCGCCATCTGCAATTCCCGATGCGCCTTGTAGATCGCATCCAGAACGCGCGGATTGCTGGAAAATGGTTCTTTTAACGTCGTTTCCAGATTCTGCACTAATACAAGCGGCGCATGCATATCGACCAGATAGAGTGGCGCGTCTTCCGGGGATTCCGGCGCCTTCACAAAGCCCTGGCGGACCACCGCCGACAGCACGCGCTCCGGGCAGTAGCCGTCTGCCGGGAAGAAAAGTGCATAGCCGCATTTATATTCAAAGGACCGTGCGATCGCCTCGGTTAAAAGCAGCTGTTCCGCGTCGTTGATCATCGGGTCGCGCTCGACATAGATACCCGAAATCAGAAGAATCTCACCGTAGGTATGGCGGCGCACCTGATCTGCCAGACTGACCTGTCCCAGAACGGCAAACAGCTCATCCGGCGCCAGATAACGAAGCCGTGCCACTCCGACGAGCCGGTTTTCCTGCACGGTATTCCTAAGAAGCAGCAGCCGGTCGCCCGACTCCTTCATCGAATTCAACAGGTTCTCGCGATCTTCTTCGTCCTGCAGAACAAAATTCGAAATTTCCGCCAGAAGCATTTCATCCGGCGTCTCCACCTCCTCATAGGAGATCGCACGCGCGCGGATATATGGTTTATATTCCGGCTCGCGCAGATACAGACCATTGTAATAGATGTATTCCTGCACAGACGGGTCGATCAGGTTCGAAATATCGCGGTTCAAATCGACATTTTCACGGATTCTCGTCGAACTGATGTCCTCCAGATGCTCCGGAAGCTCCAACTCCACGACCTTGCCGCTGATCTGATCCATCATCTGACGGTTGTATTTATTGTCCGCCTTGACATCACCCACGCGTCGGAACGCGATATGGTTCATCGAATGAATCGAATTTTTAACCGGTTTCTTCTTATAAGAAGAGGCATTGGCAATGACATCGCTGCCGACCACGATATACAGCTCTTTTCCGGAAAACACCTCTCCCAGGCGTTTCAGATCCGCCGGATTGGCAATATTGACCGGAATCTCATCCGGGAACAGGTTCACATGGAACTCATCCGCCACCGACATACTCACAATCTGACGGCGGATCAGATGCGGCTGCGCCTTTTTTGACCAGGAAAATTCATCGACCGCCAGAAAAACCTCATAGCCGCGATCGCGAATCTCGCGGACAATCTCCTTGTGTGACAGCGTAAACGGGTCAAATGTGCCTGGGAAGAATGCCACCTGGTTCCGCTCTTTGATCTCTAAATTGCCCTCGGTCATATGATACTGCGTGATGAACCGGTAAATATTGGAAAGGGACGCCGCACGATAAAATGCCGTCAGCTCATTTCCCTTATTTTCATTGAATAAGAACAGCATCTTGCGGAAGGACAGGGCGAACAGCTCTTTTTTCTCCCGGCACTCCATCCAGGATGAGCCGAAGACGGTCTGCCCCAGCACCAGCATCGCCTCCTGGCGCACCGACTCGCGGTAATTCGCCAGACCGCTGAGCAGGATGCCAAGCAGACGTCCGCGCCGTTCCTCGCATACCTCTTTTTCCTCCGCAAAGCGCTCTGGGTAGCACGAATACCGTTCCAGCAGCACGCCGACCGTATCAAGCGCAACCGAGACTATCTGGTCGTTTGCATTTGCCATCATGCCATGCAGGTAGGAAACGATCTCCTCCAGCTGTTCCGGCGGCAGCCACAGCGCCGCCTGCCCCAGATACTGCGGAATATATTTGGAAAATTCGTACTCACCGACTTCCAGCCCCTTCATCAGCTCGACCACGATCTCATTTCTCTGATCCGGTGTCAGAAGCCCGATGATGCGAAGCAGGGCGGTTCCGGCATCATGGCGCACGATCACGTGCTCGCTGACTTTTACAAGGTTTGAGAGATGCGCTGCGATATGCAGCATATGTTCCTGTTTGCCATGTGCGATCTGATCGACGAGCAGCTTGATATTGGCCGACTTGATGACCCACGGCGTCGCTGTTTTGAGGTTATCCAGGAAAATATCAGAGACAACATCGCGGTCATACAAAAGTTCCTGTTCTCTCGCCGTGTCCTCTCCGAGGTTATTTAACACGCGGTATTTGAGAAAGGTCATCGTGATATTGTCCTCAACCTGCGCCGCCTTCACGCACATGCCGATCTCGGCACAGCACGGATGATCCGGCTGATACGCCGTCAGAAGCTTGAACGCGCGCCACGATGCGATCCGCACATCCGGTTCCCCGCTCTGCGACTCAATCAGGGCAAATTTTGCGATTTTCCCCAGTTCCTCTTCACTCAGTTTATCAAACGGCATGAAATGCACCGTATCCAGCAGAGAAAATGCCTCGCCCGGATCCAGCTCCTCCGCCCGGTCATACCAAACCAGAAATGCCTCCAGAAATTCCCGCAGATCACCCGGCGTCGCATGATCAACCACCGATGCCAGCACATTTTTCAGGTGATAACGGATGCGCCGTTTCTGCTGCAGCATCAGCTTGTGATCCGGCCGGATGATCATTTCCAGATATTGCTTCCAGATCTCCATCACGCGCTCCTCGGCAATATCCGGCATGCCCGCCGGGCGCTCCTTGCGGTAACCGGCGTTGAACTGCGCGATCACGTGTCCGATCAGCCTCGCCGCCTGCGCGCGGATGTCGCCCTCACGGTGCATCAGAAGCTCATATAAAAAGCCCAGCGTCTGCTCTTTCTGCTTGTCGTTTGTATAGGTAAAATATTCACGGAAAATGTTTAAGTACGCGCGGACACTCTTCCAATCCTTCTCGCTGCGCGCCGCCTCGAGGAGATTGCCAAACTGGCGTTCCGCCCCCATCTGATGCATGACGCGGATATTATGCTCGATACCCATGAAAACGAGGGACTGCACCGTCTGCTCTGCATTCCGAAGGGAAATATCCGGCAGCACCTCCGGCTTTTTCGGGTGTCCATTCAAATCCACATCCACACCGAGAGACCGCATATAATCCTCAAAATCATGCAGTTTGGAATAAACAAAGCGGTAACGGTTTAATTTGACCTCATCCACGTTGTCGAGTTTCGAGAGGATGACGTTGAACGCCTCATCCAGATTAGAAATGTAGGTAATCTCGCGCCCGTCATCGCCGCGGCTCTGTTTTACACGGAAATCGGCATAGATCAGCACCAGAGATTCAACCGACAGGTTTTCCGGTTCCAGATCCCAGGTCGAATGGTTCGCCGCAATATGGCCGATGTATTCCATCGAATGGTTGTTGAACCACTGGTTTGTATAATAGTAATGAAGATACGGAACCCGCTCATTCGGCTTGCAGCCGAATTTGCCGAGATCATGACCTGCAGCCGCCCCCGAGGTCAGCGTCAGATCAATCGGAACACCCGCCGCATAAAGCCCGCGTGCCACCGTCATCGCGACGTAATGCACGCCCGCGATGTGTTCCAGCGTCCGAAACGGCGTCACCTCCGCATTGAGGCGCATCATCTCATAGATGTATTCCTGTGCGAAAAACTTCTTGAAACGGCTGTATTCTGCCGCGCACTCAAAGCTTGAAGCTTCCTCATCACCCAAAAATGCAAAGTCCTCCATCGGTTTGTACGGAAGCACCGCCCGCTCGCGGTCAAACACGAACTGAAGCACTGCCAGATAGAACTCCGCACCGGCGGAAAAAGCGGCATTTTCCTTCTTAAACTCCGCATCCGGGTAGAGAATATGGCACACATACTGGTAGGTAAACTTCATCCAGCCCTCTTCCGGCTCATGCCCTAAAAGGCTTAACGGTTCCTCACAGATCTCGTAGACCGCCCGGCAGGAAATCCGTTTTTTGATCGGGAAAATATGGGCAAACTGTTCCTCCCAGTGATCCTTGTTCATGAGCATCATGACATTTTTCCGGCTCAGTCCCGACCGGTCTAAAAAGTCTTTTTCACAAAGGCGCTCGGTCAGTTCCGCAGCCGCCTGACGTACCTCTTTTTTACTCATCCACATCCCTCGCATTCTCTGGATCTCTCAGATGGTTCTTTGCTATGCAAAAACCATCTGAGTCATTGCAAATATTCTTTTCATATCAAATTTTATAATACTTGAATTATACCACCAGGTGGGGAAGTGCGCTATATAAAATAACGGATAATTCATCGCCATACGGCACAGTAAAACCACAAAAGACGTCTGCAAAAATGCAGATAGCTCATCTATCTTCCATTTCTGCAAACGTCTTTGTTTTTACAAGTCAATCGTTTTATGGCTGCTCTTTCCGAATCTCCGGAATCTCAACTCCCAGCTGTTTCGCCATCGCATCCGCGATCACCTGGTGATCGTCCCAGTGTTCCATGCCGGATACCATCACATAGGCAAAAGGACGGCTTCCATCTCTCATGAAAACCGGGATGCAGCCGCCGCACACGAAGAAATTCTCCTCGCGCACTTTCCAGGATGCTTCCAGTTCTCCGGCTCTCGATGCCGTCAGTGCCCGCAGCGAGCTCATCCCCGTGAGCCGCGATGCTGCCAGCTTATTGGTCATCCACCAGTCTGCTTCCAGCGTCGCGCCCTCCATCTTGTAGGCAAAGACGGTCGTCTCGTCCTCCACGATGCGGACAGCGACCGAACCGTGATATTTTTCCCCCGTGACCTCTGCAATCAAAAGTCCCAGCTCAAGCGCCTGTTTCCGGGTAAATGTATCGTAGCAAAGTACGGATTCCTGCTGTTCCAGAATCTCATTCCATTGTTCTTCGGTGTAGAAATTCTTCATGTGTTCCCCTCCTGTGTCGGTTTGTTTTCCCCATCCCACACACCATTTTCATCTACATAGTAGCCGTCCGGTGTCAGACGTCCAACATACAGGATGCCTTTTCTTCCGTCTGAGGCCGGGTGGAAATAGTACCATTTGCCGTCAATCAGGACCCAGTCGGTCTGCATGCCGTGTTCCGGATCGAAGTAGAACCAGCCGTTGTAGTCTTCGTCGCGCATCCAGCCGGTCTTGATATAGCCGCTTTCATCGAACGCCCACCAGTTGCCGTTTACCTGCTCCCATGCATATGCAATGCCATTTGTACCGCGTTTTTCTGCCTTCGGGTAGCTGCTGTCTGCGAAGCGGAGCCACCAGCCGTGTTCATCCTGCATCCAGTGGCTCTTTCCGTCATTGGCAGTGCTGTTGGCAGTTCCTGTGAGAATACCTATGGTGCTGTTGGTTCTTCCCTTCACCGGATCCTGCCTGGTCGCTCCGCTGCCGGAAGACTTGTCACGTCCGGAGGAAGAGCTCTGGCTGCCTGATTGGTCTGGCTTGTCGGAGTTATCTGGCTTGTCAGAGTCTTCTGGCTTATCGGAGTCTTCTGGCTTATCGGAGTCTTCTGGCTTATCCTCTGCCGGTGGAGCTGCCTTACTGATTTCAAATGTAAGGGATGCCGGAGCCGGTGTGTTGTATCTGGATTCCCACGTATTAAATTCGCCAAAATCAAATTCGGCTTTGATTGTGTGGGTGCCTACCAATGATTCTCCCGGCTTCGTCCACTTAAGTACAGCGGTTCCATCTTCCCCAACCGAAACTATATCTGCATCCGGATTTTCATTATCATAGAAATGAACATAACCCTGCAGCTTGTCCTGGTAAACACCCCGCACGCTGGCAATGATATCAAAATCCTCTTCCTCTGTTCCCAGAATTCCTTTCGAAAGCTGGACCCCGGTCGTCCGGTTCACAGCCGTTAAGGTAAGAGTGGGGGTTCCTTTTTCAATGGTTATGGTTCCCTCTGCCGGTGTGCTTGTACCGAGATAATTCGTTCCCTCTGCCATGGTGATGCTTATCTTTGCAGAACCGGTTCCTTTGATGGTCACCTGTCCCTGTGCGTCCACGGTGAGAACCTTTTCATCAGAGCTTGTATAGTTCAGAACTCCATCTCCCACTCTCTTCACACCTGTCAGTGGAAAGCTGTCGTCTCCATAGGTTTTTTCTCTGGTCCATGTTTGCGGATCGATTGAAACCGAACCCTGAATCGGACGGATCGTTCCGGTCTGAGGTGGATATGTGATAAGGTAATTCTGCAGATTCACTCCACTCTCACCCGTCTCAACCTTTGCCTCTGAAGAATCAATGGTTACCGTCTTACCGGTTCCGGCATTGGCATCTTCAAAGCTTCCTTTCAGACCGCGGATGGTATAGCTCTGACCTGTGCTCTGACCCGGAGTTTTTATCTCCACCGTCGCCTCTAATGCGATATCGGTACTTCCGTCATAGTTTTTTACAATAGGTGTCTTAAGAACTGCCTTCAACTCTTTCGGAGATATCTCCGGAGTCACACTCTGGGTCAAAGGTTCTCCATACTGCCCTTCCGATGCTTTATCAGGTATAAATTCGACCTGATATGCAGTGCCTCCCTTTACCTCCGGATAAATGGAGGAAGCAGACATTCCGCCCTGCCTTTCAATGAAGTGCCAATTTCCAGAAACCTCCGTTCTACCATAATTAACAACCTTAAATTTCTCTGCCAGCCGTACTTGAATCTGAGCAAGCGTCTGTCCATAGGTTCCTTTCGCTTCAAAGGATACAGCGCCAGCGGGACCGTCGATCAGTAATGCATCCGGTGTTGTCACCTTCAAACGATCAGCCGGCTTCGATGCAAAACTCTTGTCTGTTGCTTTCACACGAAGTGTTATATAATAGGTGTTAGTCGGCTTCGGCGATGTAAACGTCCTCTCCGACTGCCACTTAGGCTCACCAGACTCAGATTCGGCAATTCCGTACTCGTAAGGGGAATCGACCGGTCTTTTTACCTTGATAGAGTAGCTGTCTTTCGTTATATCTGTTTCCTGTATCTGGTCCGGTTTTGCCGGTCTTGCCGGAATCTTTATCTTGGCTGCTTCGCCTGCAGCGCCGGAAGTGCCCGCTTTCTTACGGACATACAGGGAAATCTCATTTGTACCTTCTGGCTGGTTATCCAGAATCTCTGTCAGCGATGCCGCACCATTTACCGGAATTTCCGTCCAGGACGATGCATCGTTTGACTGTGCAAATTCCACTGCGCTCTGTAAATTGTTTTTCAACAATTCCTTTCCATAATCAACAGAAGTCAGTTCACGCTCTAATACATTCTCATCCTTGCCTGCCTCAACCTTTCCGGTAAATTCCACACCGCCAAAGGAGGCTTTCACTGCCTCCGAAGCCGGAAGGTACATATAGAGCTTTCCGCTGGAATCTGTCCGGACATCCTTAAAGCCGTAGGAGCTTCCTTCAATACCTGCTTTTTCAACCAGTGTATTATTCTCATAGATACCGGTCAGATCCGCTGTGGTGTAATAAACCGGGTTACCATTCGCATCTTTTGGCTTATTCTGTTGCCAATTTCCATCTATCTGTTCCCAGCCATAAATGATCGGTCGCGGTATATATCTATTCGCCCTTATCAAACAGATCGTCCCACCCTTAATCTTCACATCAGTTGGTGCCTGTGTATTATCATTTTTTCCCATCCCAATATGGGCGATTGATCTCTCCCATGACTCCTTAATATCCAAGCAGATTGTGCCGCCGTCAATCAGCACCTTCGATGAACTGCTCTTACCACTTCCGATGCAGGCTCCCTGTTCAGAATAGGCTGTAATCATTCCACCATGAATCTCAATATCGGCAGTTATCGCCATCGCCGGTTTACTACGGGCATATCCAATACCGCTTCCAATTCCGGCACCGTTCGACGAGCTTGCATTCACCGTTCCGCCTTCTATCACGATTTTACCGGTTCTTTCCTTGCCATTAGCACCTCCTGTTCCGATTCCGGCACCCCAACTACCTTTTGCAGTTACAACTCCTCCGCTAATCCGTATTTCTATTACACTTTTTCCTTCCGAAGCACCGATGGCAGCTCCCCTAGGATTGTAATCCGTCATTTTTGCAATTACAGTTCCCCCCTTGATGTGAATGATTCCTGCATCCTGTTCTACATTTCCTCCAATTGCTGCACCCGTCCTGCTTGCATTTGTATTATTGAGCACCTCTATGGAGCCCTGCTGTTCCGGCTCACTATCAATCGTAAGCTTTGCATCCTTCGCCACACTGATGCCGGCAGGTGAAACAGTTAACTTTGATGAAGATGTCGCTGATTTATTAATCGAAATCTTGTTTTCCCCTTCCAGATAGGTGATCACCTGGGACTCTCCGTTTATCTGAATCGGTGCGATAGCCTTTTCCGGTGTAATCGTAAGATTCTTTAATACGAGCTTTAGTTCCCTGGAAGCTGGGATATCCACGGAGAGATGATACTTCTCTACATTATTCCCAGATGAAGTGATCCGATAGCATTTAGCATAGGACTGGTCTATTAACTTCTCACTAACCACCTGATCAGAATCGGCTGCTTTTTTAGAATAGGAAATCGCCAACTGACCATTATCCACGTAAAAAGATATATCTCCAAGGGAAAGATCCAGTTCTCCCTCCAGCGTCTCTGCCGCATTTAATACGATAATATCCGTTCCTGCATCCTTTGCTTCTACCGTTTCTCTGTCCAGAGTAAAGCTTCCGCTGGATCCGCCTAATTCTGCAATACCTGTATTTATCACAAACCGGTAATTTCCGGCCGGAAGATATGCCAGAGCATATGCATGATTACCTGCTGCTGCATCGATTGTCAGCTTCCCGTCAAAGGCAAACTGGCCTTTGTCCTGCTTTAATTCCACCGGAGCTTCTAAGGCTCCAGCCAGCCGTCCGGCTGTCAGGGATACATTCTCTGCAGCCTGCACCTTTGATGAATAGAAGTGGAACCGGACAGGATACAGGGGTTCTCCGATGGTAAGGGAAAGATTCGTTTCATCCTCTGACTTCATCGAGAGGGATCCTGTTACTGTAAAGCTATTCGTATTTTCTCCTTCCTCTCCTCCTTCTTCCTGTACCTGAACCGATACCGGAACCACTCCGGACAGAGGCGTATACCAGCTGACTTTATCTGTCTTTATCTGATAACCGGAAGCTTGTTGAGATAAATAGGTTACCACATCCGGTGCAGCGCCTCCTTCACTTGCTTCTTCCCCGATCCGAACCGTCAGTGTATAATTCTTATCATTCTTCAAACGGCCATCATGGATGGTCAGAGCCATTGTCTTCTGGTAAGCGGCTTCTCCAAGCGTGACGGAGATGGTTTCATCCTTTCCTTTGTTTAGAACAACACTTCCCTCCATCGTCTTAACTGTCCCGCCTCCGGAAGGCTCCAGCGCTACAACCATCTGCATATTTCCAGAATGGCCTATCCACTGGGTTATATCCGGTATCGTTCCCCTGAATCCGGAGACGGTCATTTCTGCCTTTGTTTGATAAACCGGGGTTGCTTTTCCTGTATCATTCTCCTGATACAGGGATATGTCCGCCTGATAGGTTCCTTCTAGTAGCTGGTTATCATAAGCGGCGATCCGGAATGTTTTCTTCCCGTAGGTACATTCTCCCCGGGGCTCAATCTTGCTTTCAAGCGGCAGCTTCAGCTGCACCTCCTCGGAAATAGTGATACTGCCGCCTTTCATGCTATTTCCATTAAGAGGCCTTAACACTCCATAACCAATATTTCCGCCCTTCACCTTCACAGATCCACTTAATATCTGGATATCGCCACAGGATAATTGTAAACCATCCACTCCATTCCATCCGCTGCCGATGGCAGCTCCCAGATATTCTGATTTTTCATTCTTATAAGAAGATACGGTTATATTGGGAGCTTCGCTATTCTTCCCACCGATCACGATCGTGTCTACACTTCCACCAGCTCCGCCTCCGATTCCGGCTCCTGTCTCCCTTCCTCCTGCTGCGGTTATCCTTCCGCCCAGTATTTCAATGGTTCCGCCGATTCCATACAGACCGGTTCCGATTCCGGCTCCTCCATGATAATTATACGTATAAACCCAATAAGCTCCACCTTCAGCTTCGATGGTTCCGCCCTTAATTATAATTTTTCCTGTCCCGTATTCCTCATTTGCACCTTCGTAACCTGTTGATCCGGCTTTTCCTCCGATACCGGCGGCCCCATAGGCACCTCCCACTGCCCTCAGGCTTCCGTCACTCTGCTCCGTAATAACCAGTGTTGCCCCTTCTTCCACCTCAATTCCGGCTCCATGCTCCAGCCCCAAAAGTGTATTGTCTCCTTTTAAGGTCAGATTCAGCTGGGCATTGCCTTTCAGGTAAATACCAGCCAGATCCCATCCTCCGGCACCGGCGCCACCGGATTTGATCGTTACATCTTTAATGGTCAGATCGACCGTAACATTATCAATTATGATGCCGCCCTTGATGTCTAAATAATCCCCCGGCCGGGTGCTCGGGCAATAGCTGCCGGTTATGGTTTTTCCATTCAAGTCATTTTGGTTATCGCTGTTAATGTTCAGATAGTTATTATTCAGATTATACTCCCCGCCTGCCAGAGTCATCAGCTGCATCTCTCCTACGAGAACGCAGATTTCCGGAAGCTCTGCTTCCTCTCCCATCGGATATTCCTCCGGCAGAACCGGTGTGTAGACATAGGCACTGCCGTTGTAGTCCTGGTTTGCCTCATAATAGCCATTCCAAGTCTTATCGGAGGTTTCGATAGGCTCTCCGTCCTCGTCAAATTCTTCAAAATAATCCTGTGGGGAGATCCCGCCGTGAAATTCCGGATAGTCGCTCTCATTGATATCCAGCTTCCAGGTCACGCCGGAAATCCTGCTGATATCCTCATCTGCTTCCGTCTCCAAGCTTTCTTTTTCGGCGTCAGCTTCCGCATCTATCTGCTGTTCGCCTTCTGCTTTTTGAGTATCCTCTGAGGTTTCCTGCTTCATCCGAACCTCCAGAGTATCCGGAAGGATGATATCGCTTTCTTTGGCACCCAGAGAGAGCTTCTGCACCGCAATGGCCTCATCCAGCTCCAGAAATGCTTTTATCTCTGTTTTTATCTCTGCTCCTGTTGCTGTGCCGTTTGGTGCTCCGCTTGCACCTGCCTCGCCGCGGTTATCTTTTACTTCCGCATTCGACGGAGAAGCATCCGACGGAGAGGCTTTTAACGCAGATTTTTTTAATGCAGCTTCTTTTTCTGCTGTTTCCGCAGTATCATCTGCCTCCGTTTCAGCCCCGATCCGCTGCAGCGAACTGGCCGCCAATGCCTGCGGCTGCCATTCACATGTGTTCCATATTAATATAGCTGACAATGCAGCTGCTAAAATTCGTTTCGATTTTTTTCTCATACCATTTTCCTCCCACTGAGACAAATTTGCTATTACTCACCACCTGAAAGAGGTGGGAGTCTTCTCGACTGAGATAAACATCAAGTTCCCGCAATATTTACATTTTTCGCATAATCTTCTATACTAATAGTATATCAATTACGTGTTTTTCTGAAAACCACCTCGACGCAAATGGTCAAACCTCGACCTAATTGGTTCAGAAGCATCGTGGTGAAGGGAGTGCTGCAGTGATGATGCATATTGCTATTGTGGAAGATTTCATTTT
>ERZ835980.2771-NODE-2771-length-14929-cov-5.831653_pt1 | contig 14929 bp, 21 predicted proteins | sample MGYA00519943_ERZ835980 | MGnify/ENA primary metagenome ERZ835980 (study PRJEB31850, sample SAMEA3708791) | human gut metagenome | biome: human gut; feature: human-associated habitat; material: faeces | place: China | collected 2014 ... | reverse complement strand
TTGAAAGGAGAAACATTATGATCACTTACCACAACCGTACCCACATGACCGCTGTACCCACCCGCCTCCTGCTGGATACGAACCTCTCCGCAGAAGCCAAGCTCACCGGCGCGCTCTTGTACACCTTCGAGGACGGCGGTCTGAGTGCGCAAGAACTTGCAGATGTTCTGGGCCTTCCGCCCGAAAAAGTTGCTCCGGTTTTTGCTGAACTCACCGGCAACGGCTATCTGGAAATTCTGGAAGAAAACGGTGCCTTCGGGCTGCACCTGAAGGGGTGAGCCTCATGCCGGACCGTACGCGACCCATCCGCAAGGAAATCTGCCTGAACGAGCAGGAGCTGAATCTCATCCAGCACAAAATGCGCCAGCTGGGGACGCAGAATTTCGGCGCGTATGCCCGCAAGATGCTCATCGACGGTTACATCATCAAGGTGGACTACACCGAGCAGAAAAAGTTAGCTGCCGCCGTCAGTCGTGCCGCCTCAAATATCAACCAGATCTGCCGCCGTATCAACAGCACCGGGCGCTGCTATGAAGACGATGTTGCCGAGCTGAAAGCACGGCAGACCGAAATCTGGAAGCTGTTGAAGATACGGCAAAAGGATGAGCTTTGACCACAACGGGATTTTCCATGTGTGGGTTTTCCGTCACCGGTTTTCCGGACGGTGGACAAGCTGACGCTCCGGAGCGTACCGCAACCGGATTTCAGGACGACGGTTTTCGTGCCCTCCATCGGGGCTGAAATTCATCCTCTAACTAATAAGAAATAAATCAAGATACAAGAGAATCAATCTATCAATCAATCAACACAAAAATGGATGGATTGATGGATGGGATAGGAGGTCAGATGAAAACTTTTTGCAAGCTCACGATGCAGAGCCCAGCGGCGTCCTATGTGCCGCTTCCAAGGTTCCTTCTCCAAGACGAAGCCCTGCGGGACATCAGCAACGACGCGAAGGTACTCTATGCGCTGCTGCTGGACAGAGCAAGCATTTCCCGGCAGAACGGCTACGTCGAGCCGGACGGCACGATCCGGCTGTACTTCACCTTGGAGCAGGCACAAACCAAACTCCACCGCAGCCGCCAGAGCGCCACGCGGATCTTCCGGGAGCTGGAGTACAGCGGCTTGATTATCCGAAAAAAGCAGGGCTTGGGCAAGCCCGCCCTCATCACGCTGAACTACCCAGCGGACGCAAAACTCATCGCAAAGGAGGGCGAAAATGCACAAGCTTGACCCCATCGAGCGGCTGCCGGATGGCATACTCTTCCGCTTGACGCCAGGACAGCTCCGCAGCGTGCGCGGCCTTACAAAGCGCTGCTGCAACTTCTTGGATGGCGACTGCCTGCTGTTGGACGGCGTCTGTCCGCAACACATCTCCCGAAGTCTGCTTTGCCGGTGGTTTCGCCGCGCCGTGCTGCCGCGACAGCCAAAGCTGGAACAGGCCATTCTCAGCCCGAAAAAACTCCGCCGCTGCGAAGTCTGCGGCACGGGCATCCTCGCCCGCTCCGGCAGGACAAAATACTGCCCCGCCTGCGCCAAGGACATCCACCGTCAGCAGAAAGCAAAGTCCGCCCGCAAACGGCGGTCGGGCGTAGACAATTTGGGGGCGAAAAGCCCTTGAATGGCAAGCATTCCCGCACCGCTAAAGCCGCGCGGCAATACGATTTCCCTCGCAGCCGCGAAATCGATTTCTATTTGTCTACATAGACGCCGGAACACACGCATAGATTGAAGCAGAAAACGCTCTGGAAAGGAGGGCAGCCATGGAAGTATTTCTGATCTTCCCGAAATCAAAGCAGGCGCAGCAGGAGCTTGGGCAGGAGCTGGCGAAGTTCCAGTCCGAGCAGGCGCTGAAATCCATCCAGAAGCTGCCCTGCTCCACGGAGCAGAAGCTGGAACTGGTAGACGCCGCCGTGAAGCATCTGAAAGCGCAGCAATAATACATAGCAAACGAGCAGGCCTGCATTGAACGCCGGTCTGCCCGTTTTTCATATGTTTCTCGCTGAATTTGGCCCCACAAGGTTTATATAGAGCTGCGCGATGGCTTCAAGCTCCCGCTGAGCGCAAGGTCAGTCACGCTGATAGATTGCCTCCAACCGTTTTCTGGATTCCTCCAACGTGTAGGCAGGTGCGCGGGAAAGCCGAGCGGTCTCTGCTGCCTCCAGCTTTGCGCGCAGCTTCAAGGTTTCCTCACGCTGTTCGGCTTTTTCATTTGCCAGATCAGAGACCATGCTGTAGTCGTTGCACAGTGCAGTCGAAGATTTGATAATCATGGGTCTGTATCTCCTGAATGATTCTGTAATAATTCTATCGGAATTATTCACGGCTTTCAAGACTCTGTTTGAAATACCTTTCCCAAGTTGATTTGAAAATCTGCTTCCGATTCTGCTCCCACTGTTTCAGGCTGCCGAGGCTGACGCTCAGCTTGTCCGCATATTCTCTCTGCGTCAGACCGAGTTTCGTTCGGATCGTCTTGATCTGCTCACCCTGACCTTTCCGAAGAAACAGATTATAGTCATCCAGCAGCGTTTCCACCGGCACCTCAAAAAGCTGCGCGATTTTCTCCATGTGCTCTGGCGGATAGAGGTCTTTGCCGTATTCCTCATAGTGGACATAGGTGCTCCGGTCTATCCCGGCGTAGTCTGCAACATCTCTCTGGCGCAGGCCTTTCTGGTAGCGAAGCCAGCGCAGCTTGTCCGCTGTTTCGGTGATTTCCGAGAAGTCCGAGAACTGCAAATTGAACTTTTCCGCGTCCTGAAACTTGTGCGGCAGTATCACCGAAAATTGAAGAATTTGCAGCGGGGCTACTTTTACCGCACCTGATACATTGGAAATCAGAATATAGCAGCGGACTCCCACTCTCGCCAGCAGGCGCCATTTTGCCTCAAAAGGCGTCCGTTCCGCCACCTGCAAGGCCGTTTCTTCCGTTAGGTTAGTATAGCATTTACAATGCAAGTGACATGCCGGGTTCCATAGAAGAGCCCCCTATGGACATCACCTGATTATTATTGAGGTAAAACAAATACAGTCATAGTCAACTATGAACGGAGGTGCATTATGGCGTTCAAAAACACGTTGACCAAGTGCCTGATTTGGCTCGGTTTTCTGTTCGTAAACAGCGCGATCACCACAGGGCTCGTTTACGCAGGTGTTCGCCTCGGAGTGATCCCCACCGTGTTGCTTTTCGCCGTCGCCTGCTACGCCGCGCGTTCCTGCTGCAAAGCATATGACAGGAAACATGCGCCTTTGCCAAGCGCCGCTGACACCGGAGAAGAGCCAAAGCCCATTTCTCCGGCAGACGGTGCTGCTGCAGAAGAACCAGCAGAGCGGCAAGAAAACCGGGAAGAAGTCAAAATGGGCGAAATTATCCAGCTCCCGAAAGCCAAGAGTGTGCAGCCGGAGCAGCCTGTCAAGGAGAACGAACCGTGCTGCGTCTCGCAGAAACCGGTCATTCTTACCCTCTCGGCACTGGTGGTCGTGCTTACTGCATCCTGCTGCTTGCTCGGGTATCATCTGCAATGCGTGCAGAAAAGTCTGTCGGCGGCAAACAGATCCATCATAGAGGCTTCTTCCTACCTCCGAACGGCTGACGAACGCCTTGACAGATATGTGGATTATATTGAAGAATACATACCACGGAAATATGTTTCTTTCGTTGATAGATTCAGCTATTCCAGAACATTTGAGAGCTACCAGCGCAGCCACCCCATTCCGGATCCGGATCCATATCCATGGAATAAATGAAAATCTGCAAATCAGAAACAGTGTATTGGAATGTGCTCTTGGGTGCGCAAAGCCCCGCACCGGCGCGGTGCGGGGCTTTGTCTTATTGCAGCTGCGCAAGCTCCGCCTGCCACACGGCGGCACAGGCGTCGCTTGGCATGCGCCAGTCGCCGCGGGGGCTGAGCGTGACCGAGCCGATCTTCGGTCCGTCGGGCAGGCAGCTGCGCTTGAATTGCTGGGCAAAGAAGCGGCGGTAGAAATTCTTCAGCCAGTGCAGCAGCACATCGTCCGGATAGCGGTCGCCGAGCGCGTGGCGCGCGAGCCGGTAGATCTTCGCCGGCCCGAAGCCGAAGCGCAGCACGTAGTACAGGTAAAAATCGTGCAGCTCGTAGGGGCCGACGAGCGATTCCGTCTGCTGGGCGATCTCGCCGTTTTCCTTTGCCGGCAGCAGCTCGGGGCTGACGGGGGTGTCGAGAATGTCGAGCAGCACAGCACGCAGGGCTTCGTTTTCCGCCGCGTCGGCTGCGTAGCGCACGATGTGGCGCACGAGTGTTTTCGGCACGTCGGCGTTCACGCCGTACATGCTCATGTGGTCGCCGTTGTAGGTGGCCCAGCCGAGGGCCAGCTCGCTCAGATCGCCGGTGCCGACGACGAGGCCGCCCGTGCGATTGGCGAGGTCCATGAGCTCGAGCGTGCGCACACGCGCCTGACAGTTTTCATACGTCACGTCAAGCACGGCTTCGTCCTGCCCGATGTCGGAAAAGTGGCTGTGGACGGTGCGCGCGATCGGGATCTCCTGAAACGTCACGCCCAGCTCCTCACAGAGGATCTCGGCGTTGGAGCGCGTGCGGTGCGTTGTGCCGAAGCACGGCATCGTCACGGCCAGCACATCCTTTGCCGGACGGTCGAGTTGCTGCATTGCGCGCACGGCCACGAGCAGGGCGAGACTGCTGTCCAGCCCGCCCGAGATGCCGATGACGGCGGTCTTCGCGTGCGCATGGGCGATGCGCTTGGCCAGACCGTCCGCCTGCATGGCGAGGATGAGCTCGCAGCGCTCGGCGCGTGCGGCATCATCCGCCGGGACGAACGGCGTCGGCGAGACGTGCCGCGTGAGCGGTACCTCTTTGAGCGGCAGGTGAAACGCGACCGCTGCATAGCCTGTATTTTCGAGCCGGAACGTTGTGCTGCGGCAGCGCTCGCTGACCATGCGTCCGAGGTCGAGCTCCGTACAGGCGTGCCCTGCACCGAAGGGCTTCGCCTCCGAGAGCAGCGTACCGTTTTCACAGATGAGGTCATGCGCGGCAAAGACCATGTCGGTCGTCGACTCGCCGTGCCCGGCGTCGGCGTAGAGGTACGCGCACAGCAGCCGCGCCGACTGCTGGCTCACGAGTGCGCGGCGGTAATCGGCCTTGCCAATGGTCTCGTCGCTGGCCGAGAGATTCGCGATCACGGTCGCGCCTGCGAGCGCATGGTGCGTGCTCGGCGGCAGCGGTGCCCACAGATCCTCGCACACCTCGACGCCGAGGCAAAACTCCGGCATCTCCGCGCAGCGGAACAGCAGCTGCGTGCCGAACAGCACCTCCTGCCCGGCAAAATGCAGCGTGCGCACGCCGGCGGGCGCGGGATTGAATTGCCGCCGTTCGTAAAACTCGCCGTAGTTCGGCAGATATGTTTTCGGCACCAGACCCAGCAGCTTCCCGTGGCAGACGACGGCGGCACAGTTGTAGAGCTTTCCGTCCACTGTGACCGGCAGTCCCACGAGGGCCACGAGGTCAAGGTCCGCGCTTGCCTCGAGCACGGCGGCGAGCCCTCTTGCTGCGGCGCGCTGGAGCGGCTGCTGGAAAAACAGGTCGCCGCAGGTATAGCCGGTCAGTCCCAGCTCGGGAAAGACCGCCAGCTGCGCGCCGTCCGCCGCTGCGCGCTGCATGGCGGCGATGGTCTGCTGTGTGTTGAATGCACAGTCGGCCACGCGCAGCGCGGGTGAGACGGTGCAGGCTTTGAGAAAACCGTGGATCATAATGTTATCACCCTTTCAAAAAAGCAATCGTCTGGTACGGCAGGCGTTGGCCGTACAGCGGATTTCAATCATCATATCGGCAAAACCCGGAGCGCAAAGCGCTCCGGGTTTTGCGGATGCTATATCATACCACGGTTGTAGGGGGAAGAACAAGTGGCGGTATGCAGAAAATGTGTGCCGGGAAGCCCAAATTCACGGGTTTTGTGCACAGCCGGCGGCGAGCGCTGCGTATTCCGCGTCCGTAACGGGTTCACACCACTCGTTGCTCGTCTCCTCGCCGGGGCATTCGATGGCGATGTGGCTGAACCAGCAGTCCTTCTGCGCGCCGTGCCAGTGCTTGACCCCGGCCGGGATGGTCACCACGTCGCCGGGATGCAGGGCCTGTGCGCGCTTGCCCGCCTCCTGATACCAGCCCAGACCGTCCGTGCACAGCAGCAGCTGGCCGCCGCCGGACTTCGCGTGGTGGATGTGCCAGTTGTTGCGGCAGGCGGGGGAGAAGGTGACGTTTGCGAGGAAAACGGTCTTCGTCGGGTCGGTCAGCGGGTTGAGGAAGCTCTCGCCGGTGAAGTACTGCGCATAGGCCGTGTTCGGCTTACCGAGGCCGAAGAGGCCGCCGTTCGCGTCCGCGCCGTCGTCGGCGTAGACCTCCTTCGCCTGCCGGAAGGCGGCCCAGGCGTTCGGCCAGCCGGCGTAGAAGGCGAGGTGCGTGAGGAGCTCGGCCATTTCGGTTTTGGTCACGCCGTTTTGCTTCGCGGTCGTGAGGTGATAGGTGAGGGAACTGTCCGTGATGCCCTTGCTGATGAGCGCCGTGATCGTGACGATCGAGCGCAGCTTGAGCGGCAGCTGCCCCTCGCGCGACCAGACCTCGCCGAAGAGCACGTCGTCGTTGAGCTCAGCGAATTTGGGTGCAAAATCATTCAGGGCGTCTCTGCCCGCAGTCTGTTTGACCATGATGGTGCCTCCTTATTTCAGATACTGATGATAGAATGCTTCGATGCGGTCGAACGGGATGATGTCCATTCGGTCGTAGAGATCGGTGTGTACGGCGCCGGAGATGAGCAGCAGCTCCTTGTTGTCGCCCTGCAGCCGGGCGAAGGCGTCGCGGCTGAAGTAGCACGAGTGAGCCCTGTCGCCATGGATCATGAGCACGGCGCTGCGGATCTCACCGGCATAGGCGAGCAGCTTTGCGTTGAGCAGCGACAGCGGGGACGTGACGTTCCAGCCGCCGGTGGAGTTGAGCGAGCGCGGGTGGTAGCCGCGCGGCGTCTTGTAGTAGTCGTGGTAGTCCTTGACGAAAAACGGAGCGTCCTCCGGCAGCGGGTCGACCACGCCGCCCGCGCGCTGGTATGTGCCGGCTTTGTAGTCGGCGGTGCGCTGCGCGTTGAGCGCCTGGCGCAGGGCGTAGCGCGCGTCCGGATTGTCGTCGGTGTCAAAGTAGCCGTTGGCGGTCACGCGGGTCATGTCGTACATCGTGGACGTGACGGTGGCCTTGATGCGCGTGTCGATGGCGGCGGCGTTGAGCGCCATGCCGCCCCAGCCGCAGATGCCGAGGATGCCGATGCGCTCCGGGTCCACATCGTCGCGCACGGACAGGAAATCGACCGCGGCGGAAAAGTCCTCGGTGTTGATGTCGGGCGATGCTACACAGCGCGGTGTGCCGCCGCTCTCGCCGGTGTACGACGGGTCAAAGGCGACGGTCAGAAAGCCACGCGCGGCGAGCTCCTGTGCATACAGGCCGGAGCACTGCTCCTTCACGGCGCCGAACGGGCCGCTCACGGCCACGGCGGCGAGCTTTCCGGCGGCATTTTTCGGCTTGTAGAGATCGGCCGCGAGCTCGATGCCGAAGCGGTTGTGAAACGTGACCTTGCAGTGGTCAACGGCGGCGTTTTGCGGGAACGTCTTGTCCCATTCCTGCGTGAGGGTCAGGGTGCTGTTCATGATTGCATACCTCCTGTGTTGGTTTTATGCGATGGCCGCACCCATGGCGCGGGCGGTCTCGAGTGCGGGGTGCCCGGCGGCGCGCGCCCCGTCGGCGAAGGCGTTTGCCAGCGCTTCCGAGTTGCTGCCCGCGCGCAGGCTTGCGCTGAGAATGAGGATCTTTTTGGACATGGCATTTTCTCCTTCCGAGCGGCTTGACACCGCCGCTGAGATCTGATATCCTGAGCATACAACCTGAAGCTGGCTTTAGGTCAAGCGTTTTTTGCGATTTTTTTCGAGGTGATCCCATGTATACGATCGGACAGGTGTCGGAGCGGTTTGATCTGCCGGTCTCCACGCTGCGGTACTATGACAAGGAGGGGCTGTTCCCGACCTTGACGCGCACGTCGGGCATCCGCCGCTTCGGCGAGCAGGAGCTCGAGGCGCTGCGTGTGATCGAGTGCCTCAAGCGCTCCGGACTGGAGATCCGGGAGATCCGGCAATTCATGGAGTGGTGCGCGCAGGGCAGCGACACGTATCCCCAGCGGCACGCACTCTTTGTGCGGCAGGCCGAGCGGGTGGAGGCAGAGATCGCATCGCTGCAGAAGTCGCTGGACATGATCCGCTTCAAGTGCTGGTTCTATGAACAGCTCATGCGCGACGGCGACGAGGCGCGCGTGCGCGCCATGCTGCCGGACCATCTGCCGGCGGATATCCAGAAGATCTATGACCACGCGCACGAAACGTAAGCATACAATCACGATTCAGAAAGGATGGCGACCCATGAAACAGCGATCGATCCTCGTGACGTTTCTGCTCTGTGTGCTGCTGCTGACCGGCTGCGGTACGGCGGCACCGGCCCCGGACGCGACGCCCACCCCCACGCAGGAGGCGGCGGCTGCGCCGACGCCGACGCCCGACCCGCTGAGCACCCTGCCGTATGAGGACGGCCAGCTCTATGCCGCGGCCTATCTCGGCTATCTGGAGCCGAAGGATCTGGACTTTTTCCGCCAGACGTATTTCGGCGGGCGGGAGCTGCCGGTGCACCACATCTCGGACGGGGATTTTTATCTCATCATCCCGCGTGACCCGAACGCGACCGTGCGCCTGCTGCGCAACGATATGCTCACGCAGACCAGCTCGATCTTTTATGAGCAGCCGGACGGCAGCCCGTTCGTGATCGGCTGCAACGTCAGCGATATTTTTCCGGACGTGACGGTCGAGATCACGGCCTCCGACGGGGAGAAGGTGTCGTTTTCGCCCTTCATCTCGCTCGAGGACGGCAGTGTGGAGGTCGGCGAGCGCGGCCTGAACATCACACGCATCTCGACTGCGCCCTGACCGATCGGGAGCGCAGCCCCGGATACAGAACAGATCCCCCTTTGTGCAGCCGTTATCCTGCACAAAGGGGGATCTTGTTTTTCGCCCGGCTTTACCGGTCGCTGCTTTCCGCGAGCGGGAGCTCCGTGCTTGCACAGACGACGGCGCCCACGCGCTGCATATCGGCGAGGTTCGCCGCCTGCACGGCATCCGTGACGGACGAGGTGCAGTCCGAGAGCACGACGGCGTCATAATCGAGCGAGATCGCGTCGTAGCACGTCGTGCGGATGCAGTTGGGCGTGGTCGTTCCGGCGAGCAGGACGGTCTGCACGCCGAGCCGCCGCAAAATAAGGTCGAGCCCGGTGTGGAAAAACGCCGAGAACCGCGGCTTTACGAGCACATAGTCCTGCGGCAGGACGGTGAATGCGTCGGGAAACGCATCCGACAGGTGCGCGGCGCAGTCCTCCGAGAGCGGCTTGCCGCCGGCTGCCCACGCGGCCGCGCGCGGCTTTTCCACATCCGAGCCGTCGCTGCGGTAATGTCGCACGGCGTAGATGACCGGGATGCCGGCTGCGTGACAGCGGTCGATGAGCGCCGCGCACGCGGGAACGGTCGCCTCTGCCGACGGGATGCACAGCGGGGACGCGCTGTCGAGAAAGCCGCGCTGCATATCGATCATGATCAGTGCCTGTTTGGGCATGGTGCTTGCCTCCTGACAAAGTAGATGCCTCTATGATAGCGCCGCGTGCCGGATTTGGCAAGCGCGGCTTGCCATCCGCGCCCCGACGTGGTATCCTACCGGGTAGCCCCAAAAGGGAGGGGCACTCTTTACAAGCGGGAGCGATCAACATGAGCAGACAACTCGAACCCTATCAGCAGATCGAGCGCAGCATCCAGAAGACCTATCACAAGCGGCTCTGGACGCCGTTCATCACGGCCGTCAAGCAGTATGACCTCATTGCGCCCGGCGACCGCATCGCCGCGTGCATCTCCGGCGGCAAGGACTCCATGCTCATGGCAAAGCTCCTGCAGCTGCTGCAGCGCCACAGCGACGTGCCGTTCGAGGTCGTCTATCTTGTCATGGACCCCGGCTATAACGCCGCCAACCGGCAGAAGATCGAATACAATGCGGCGCTGCTGCACATCCCGGTCACGATTTTCTCCACGGACATTTTCGAGATCACGAGTACCGCCGGGCAGTCGCCGTGCTATCTCTGCGCGCGGATGCGCCGCGGCTATCTCTACAGCAAGGCGCGCGAGCTCGGCTGCAACAAAATCGCCCTCGGCCACCATTTCAGCGACGTGGTCGAGACGACCGTCATGAGTATGTTCTACGGCTCGCAGCTGCAGGCCATGCCGCCGAAGCTGCGCAGCCGCAATTTCCCGGGCATGGAGCTTATCCGCCCCATGTACTGCATCCACGAGGACGACATCATCGCCTGGCAGCACCACAACGGTCTGGAATTCATCCAGTGCGCCTGCCGCTTTACCGAGCGCGCGGCCGAGACCGGCAACGACGGCAGCAGCTCCAAGCGGCAGGAGGTCAAGCTGCTGCTGCGCGAGCTGCGGCGGACGAATCCGGGCGTGGAAAAGAGCATTTTCCACAGCATCCATTCCGTCTGTCTCGACACCATGGTCGGCTACAAGACCGGCGGCGTGGAGCACACATTTGCCGACTGCTACCGCGAGCGCGGCGAGATGACACAGGAGGACGAGACATGAACATAGAACGGATGCAGCCGGCGGACTTCGACGCGGTCTACCGTCTGCTGACACAGAGCTTTCCGGCGACGGAGCGGCGCGGCGCGGCCGGACAGCGCGCGCTGTTTTCCGACAGCGCGTACCGTGTTGACATCCTGCGCGCGCCGGACGGAGGCGTGCAGGCGCTCATCGCGTCGTGGGATTTTGACGACTTTGTCTTTCTCGAGCACTTCGCCGTCGACCCCGCCTGCCGCAGCGGCGGCATCGGCGGGCAGATGCTCGATGCGATGCTGGCGCGCTGCGGCAAGCGTGCCTGTCTGGAGGCCGAGCTGCCGGAGACGGAGCTGGCCGCGCGGCGCATCGGCTTTTACGAGCGGCACGGCTTCACGGTCAATGCGGATTATGCCTACTTCCAGCCGGCGCTCGCGCCGGGCGGAGACCCGCTGCCGATGCACCTGCTCACGACCAGCGGCGCATGCACGGCCTGCGAGCTGCGCGCAATGGAGACACTCGTGCACACGCGCGTGTATGGCTGCCCGCCTGCCGACACAATGGAATAAAGCGACCAGCCGGGGACTGCGGTTTGTGCAGTCCCCGGCTGTTTGTCAGGTCAGCGTGATGCTTACGGGGGTATCGCCGCTGCCCGTGAAGAGAGAAAACGTTTGCTTGCTCACGGAGGCAAAATATCCGCTCTCGGCAAACGCTTCCGGCCAGTGCTTGCGGACCGTTTCGAGCATCTCGCGCAGCTGCAGCAGCACGGCGGCGCCGTGCTTGCAGAGGCCGGTTTCGTAGCAGCTGCATACGAGTGCACTGACCGCGCCGTCGGTATAATCGAACGCAAGCTCATACGGTGTGGTGCCGAGTACGATGGCGTGCCCGGCCGTGCCGTCTACGGACAGGTAGGCCACCCGGTTTTCCCTATAGTAAGAGCGGCCTTTTTCGGCGACGCCGGCCGGGATGGACAGCTGCTCGAGCGCATACACCGGTCCGGGGCCGTGACCGGTGACAAACTCCCCGTCCGCCTCCGGCGGGAAAAACCAGCTGCGCACCTGCGCATACGGCAGCGCGCCGTGATCGAGCGTGAGCATATGCGAGCCGAACACGTAAAATGTGCCGCGCACGTTCCTGTCCGCCGCGCCGATCACGCGCTCATAATCGGCGAGCCGGATGCGGAAATTGTAGTCCACCGCCGCCACGCGCCCCAAAAGCCCCGCAAGCTTGCCGCTGACGTAGACGACGTCGCCCTCGTGCAGGTCAAAGCGGTCGTTATAGTAGCTGTAGGCGCGGTCGCGCTCGGGAAAGTACACGCGCACGACCGACGGCACAGCCGCCGCCTCCGGCTGTGCGGCCGGGGTTGGAGACGCCGCCTCGGGCGCTTTGGGCTGCACGCAAAAACCGATCGGATGCTTCATAAAAACCCCTCCTCAAATCAAAACTTCTGTTCTTTGATCTCAGAATAGCACAAGAGCTGTCCCATAAACCGCCCAGTGCGCCTGTGTCTCCCACGGTTTGCCCCCCGCAGAGTCGCCGCAGCAGCAATGAAACAAAATGCTTCTTCTGGCTGCAAACATGGAATTTTCTGCGATTGCATTTCGAAAACGCAGATGATAGAATGATCAAAATGCAGCGGCGAGACCGGCGGTTTTGGCATCAGTCTCGCCATTGCGCGCAGCATCGCCGAGGGGCATCACGGCACGATCCGCGCCGAGAGCCCCGACGGCCACACAGTCATATTTACGGTGGAATTGAGGTGAAAACTGCGATGAAGTATATGCGAATCCTGATTTTTGTCCTCGCGCTCGCGCTGCTGTGCGCGGGCTGCGCATCCGGCGGCGCGGCGGAGGCAACGCCCGCCCCGGATATGAGCGATCTCCCGCTCGACGGCGGCTATGCCTACCTGCGCGTGGAGGTGCTCTCGTGCGACAAGGACGCCAAGACGCTGGAGGTGCGCGTGCTCGATTTCGGTGACGCTGACGGCGTGAACGTCGGCGCGGTTCCGGTGGGCACGCAGGGCACGGCCGACTGCGCCGACCTGCTGTCGATGGCCATGATGATCGACTCCGGCGAGTGGATCATCACCTACGCAGACCTCGGGCAGCAGACGTTCCCGCTGCGGCTGACATCGATCGAGAACCCGGAGCACTTCGCCGAGCGCGCGGGAAAATAAAAAAAGGCCGGCTGAGGTTTTTCCTCAGCCGGTCGTTCGTATTACCAGAATTTCTTTCGCTTGCACACCCACAGGCTGATGCCCACGATCACGATGCTCACGACGACGATGACCGGGTAGCCGTACTTCCACGTCAGCTCCGGCATACCGGCAAAGTTCATGCCGTACCAGCCGACGAGCAGCGTCAGCGGCAGGAAAATCGTCGTCACGATCGTCAGGATCTGCATGATGCGGTTTTGCCGGATGTCGATCTCCGCCTGAAAGAGGCTCTGCACCTGCGTACACGATTCGCGCAGCAGCTGCGATTCCTCGCGCAGACGGATCACCCGGTCCTCGAACATACGAAACAGCAGCTGCTCGCCGTCGGAGAAGAAGCCGTTTTCGTTCTCACGCAGCTCACAGGCCACGTCGTCGAGCTGCGAGTAGTAGCGAAACCAGGCGCTGGTCTCCTTGCGCAGCACGGTCATCGGCGCGGAAAAGCCGTCGAGCTCGTCCGCCAGTACCCGGTCCTCGAGCGCCTCGATGCGGTCCTCCAGCTTTTCGAGCCGGTGCAGGTCGCGGGCGATGAGCTGCTCAAAAAAGTCGTAGAGAAACCGGCCGACACTGCCGTCGGTCCAGCGCTTTTCCCGGGCGATGCGGCGCAGCACCCCCTGCAGCGCGTTCTCGTCGTCTACGAGCACGACGCGCGCCGCCGTGACGAGATAGCCGCAGGCGAGCGGCTTGCCGTCCTTGCCCTGACACGGCAGCACGAGTGTGCCGGACAGGCAGTCCGAGCGCACCTCGGCCTTGCACACGCGCGCGTCGCGCGCCGGCGGCGTGTGGTGCAGCGTCCGCTCCAGACCGGGCAGTGCCGGCTGGTGCGACAGCTCTTCGGACGTCAGCAGCACAACGGCGGGCTGTTCGGGCGCAGGCTGCCGCTCCTGCTGTGTGAGCTTCTGCCCGATGGTATACCAATACAAAAGAGACCCCTCCTCTGAAAACGCGTATTGCTTTTATTGTAGCACGCCGCGCGCACGCGCACAACGTCCGGCTGGAATTTTCCGCACGGATGTGCTATACTGAGCAAAATCAAACGCTTGGGGGAAACTGCATGGTCGTCTATTATACCGGCACGGGCAACAGCCGCTATGTTGCCCAGCGCTTCGCCGCCGCGCTCGGCGACGATCTGATCACCGCGAATGAATCTATCAAAAATGACACGCCTGCCGCACTGCACTCCGACCGGCCGTGGGTGTTCGTCTCGCCGACCTACGGCTGGCAGATCCCGCACATCTTTGCCGATTTTCTGCGCCGCGGCAGCTTCACCGGCAGCCGGGAGGCTTACTTTGTCATGACCTGCGGCAGCGAGATCGGCAACGCCGGCAGCTGCATCGCGGCGCTGTGCGCGGACATCGGGCTGGATTATCAGGGCGTGCTGGAGGTCGTCATGCCGGAAAACTACGTTGCCATGTTCTATGTGCCGGGCGCGGAGGAGTCTGCGCAGATCATCGCAGCGGCACAGCCGTCGATCGACCGCGGCATCGCCTGCGTGCAGCGCGGCGAGCCGTTTCCCGCGCCGAAGGTCAGCCTCATCGATCGCTTCAAGACCCACCCGGTGAACGGCATCTTCTACAAGTTCTTCGTCAAGTCCGGACCGTTCATGGTCTCGGATGCGTGCATCGGCTGCGGCAAGTGCGCGCTGAGCTGCCCGGTCAACGGCATCGACATCATCGAGCGAAAGCCGCACTGGAACGGCGCGTGCACGCACTGCATGGCCTGCATCTGCGGCTGTCCGGTCAACGCCATCGAGTACGGGCACAAGAGTCAGGGCAAGCCCCGCTACCAGTGTCCGGAATACCGGGAGGAGTGAGGGGCCATGGAATTTGAGTTCTGCAAGCTGGAAATCTTTCTCCCTGAGAGCCACCTGGAGGCCGTTCAGCAGGCCCTGTGGTCGGTGGACGCGGGCCATATCGGCCGGTACGACTGCTGTCTCTCCTACAGCCCTGTCATCGGCGCCTGGCGCCCCCTGGCGGGCACCGCCCCTTATCTGGGCAGGATGGGTGAGGTATGCCATGCGCCAGAGCTCAAGGTGGAGGTTACCTGCC
>ERZ835980.2764-NODE-2764-length-14962-cov-4.898839_pt1 | contig 14962 bp, 8 predicted proteins | sample MGYA00519943_ERZ835980 | MGnify/ENA primary metagenome ERZ835980 (study PRJEB31850, sample SAMEA3708791) | human gut metagenome | biome: human gut; feature: human-associated habitat; material: faeces | place: China | collected 2014 ... | reverse complement strand
AGGAGACATCTGTCAAATACATTTAATATTATATTATATTTTTTTTTATTTGTAAACCTCTAAATTAAAAAAAGTTTATTTTTTTCTATTTTGTACTAATTGACTTTTATAGTGTATTTTGTTATAATTTAATAAGAATAGGTATCGGTGATAAAAATGAAAAAAATTGGTGGAAAAAGTTTTTGGATCATTTTAGTTATTAGTATTGTTGCTTTAATTATTTTGACGATTGGAGTTATATTTCTTACTAGAAAATCTAGTAAAGAATTTTATAGTGCTGGATATATTATTAATAGTACTGCTAGTAAGAGTGACAAACTTTATTTTAAAGACAATACTGTATATAAAGAAAATGTTTTTGAAGAATATGTTTTTAAGAATGTAGATAATAAAGAAGTTAATGTTGATAAGAATAATTTTATTCATTATTTAGATAATTCTTTATCTTTTATGAAAAATGGTGTTATATTGGATTTAGATAATATTAGTACTTCTTTAGTACCATATTATAATATTACTGATGCTTCTATTATTAAGTATAATAATGGTGGTTATTATATTGAAACCGCTGATAAAACTTTAGTGTTTGGTAATTTTCTTGGTAAAATTACTGATAATAAATATATTGTTGTTGGAAAAGATATTAAAATTAAACTTGCTGGTAGTAATGAAACAGTAAGTGGTGATTATTTTGAAATATTATTTGTAGAAGATGGAGTTGTTAAAATAGAAAATCAAGAGGGTAGTTATCAGACTGTTAGTGATGGCACTACTATTTATGTGGGAAATAATATTAAAATTGATCTTGGAGATAAAAATGTTTATTTAGATGATAATAGTAAATTATCACTTAATGAGATGACAATTGATGGTAATGAAAATATTAATATTACTCCTAGTGATGGTAAAGTTAAAGATGACAAAAAAGATAATAAAGGAGATGCTGAAGGTAAAGATAATACTAGTAATAATCCAAATGGCAATGGTACTGATGGTAAGGAAAATACAACACCTGGTAATAATGGTGATAACAAAGTAGATGGTGATGAAAATCCAGATGATAATAAAACGGTTATTAAGAAAGAGGTTTCTGTTGATTTGGTTAGTGCAAAAGCAGGTATTAATTCCTTTGAAGCTAATTTTCAAGTAATTGATACAGGAGATTTTATTAAAGGTAATTTAATATTTAATGTTGTTAATACTACTACTGGTAAAACTGTTTATACTAAGATACTTGCTAATAGTAGTGATATTCAAAATGTTGTTATTAGTTCTTTGAGCCCTGATACTAATTATGTTATGACTGTTAGTGAAGAAAATAATAGCACTGGTGTTCAATATTTTCAAAAGATATTTAGAACTGACACTTTAGATTTAAGTTTAGTTAGAGAATATGTTACTACTGATACATTATCTTATTCAATTGATTTTGGTAGTAGTAATGTTAAGTCTGCTAATGTAAGTATTTGTGATAAAGCCAATGACGATGAATCTTGTAGTAAACCTGTTATAGTATCTAATTCTGATGATACTGCTGTTACTTTTGATGATTTAAATAGGAATACTACATATTATGTTAAAGTTAATGGTGTAACATTTAATAATTTGAATTATTCTGATGTTTATACTATTAATACTAGTGATACTACTTTAAAAGAAAAACCTGTACTTGGTGATATTTCTGTAAAAGTTAGTAGTGATGGTAAAGAGTTTACTCTTTTGATGGATAAACCTACTGATGAAGATAAGAGTATTACTAAGTATACTTACGAAATATATAACGCTAAAGATATAAATGAGGAGAGTATTTCTACTGCTGAACCTGTTTATAGTTTTAGTAGTAATGAATTAAAAGAACAAAAATTAAAACTTGGTGAAAATGGGCTTGTTAGTAATGTTGATTATCGTTTCAAAGTAGTAGTGGACTATTATGATAATTATAAGAATAATCAAATTGAAACTGGATATAGTAATTATTTTCAAATTGTTGGTAAACCTACATTAGAGTTTACTCCAGATGATGAACTTATTTCATTTAATCAAATTGGTGGTGTTGTTACTATAAAAGATGAGGGATGTACAATACCTAATAATGAGAGAAAATGTGCTAATAAAGAAAATGACTTTATTATTAAGTATTATGGACCTGATAATATTAAGAAGACTATTAATGGTGTATTATTTACTAATCATGATGATAATACATTAACTTATGATTTATTACTTAAAGGTCTTACTGAGAATACTTTATATACTTTTGAAGTTTATGCTGATATTGATATGCAAAATGGTGAAGGACTTAGAAGTAGTGAATATATTGGTAGTTTTACTGCTAAGACTGATGGTACTAAGGCTTTAATGATGCAAAATTGGAAAGATAATAGTTATAGTTTTGATACGCCAATTTCTGTTAGTACTGAAATGGTAAGTACTGAGCCTAGTGATAATTCTATTGATAAAGTATCTTCTATTACATTTAATTTATATGCAGGTAATGTTAAAAATGTTTCTTTACCTGAACCTATTGGTAGTTTTACTACTACTGAAAATATTAGAGATTTATATTATAATAAGGAATTTATTTTAACTTCTAATATGTTTGGTATTGAAAACTTAGATGCTTTAAGAGAAATATCTGGTGGTAAATTATATAAGAATTATACTATAGAAGTTACTGATGCTTTAGATGAAACTGGGACTAATGAGTTTACAATATTAAATAATATGTATGTATTTAATACACCTTCTATTCTTTTGCTTGAAGATGAGGTTAGTAATCCGGAAATTATTGTTAAAGAAATTACTAATAATATGACTAATTCTGGTGATTATGCTGGTATTTCATATGATAGTAGACTTGATAAAGATACTATAAGAGGATATAAAGTAACTGCTAATTTTGATAGTGATAAGATTAGCAGCGTACTTAAACTAGTAGATAATCCTATTAAGAATGTTAAATTCTATGTTTATAATAAAGATGGTAATGTTATTACTACTAAAGATGTTGCTTTTAATAATGATAATACTGTTGATGCTTATTTCTTCTTGGATTATGGTACTGATTCTTCAGTAGAAGATAATGATCTTAGAAGAGGTAATACTTATAAGTTTGCTTTTATTATTAATCTTGATACTGATAACGATGGTAAAGCTGATAGTACTTTTCCTTCTAGTATGCCTACTAGTGGACTATTTAATGCCATAAAGAAAGATCCAGTATTTAAGTTATATATTGATAATAGTACTAGTAATTCTATTACTTATAAATATTTAATTACTGATATTGATAATGCTTTAGAAAAAGATGAGGAATCTGGTAAATACTTATTATATTATGATATTGAAGATAATAGTTATTCTAGTGTAATAGAAGTAGCAGATACTTTTAAAGATGTTACTCTATCTAATTTGAATTCTTCTGATATATATTCTATTAGTTATAGTAGAAGAAATTTAAAGGGTAGTGATGCTAGCAAAGTTGTTTTAGATAAGTATTATTTTGATGGATATCATGATGGAAAGACTGCTAATTTAAGTTATAGTTTAGAATATGGTAATTTTGATAATAGATTAAAGATTGTTTTAGAGGATAATGATTTCTTAAATAGGGTATCAGCTTATTTACTTACTTTGAGTTCTGGTAAAGATAAATATGAAAAAGTTATTTCTGATTTTAAAGCTAGTGATATTAAAGATTGTGGTGATAAGAAATGCTTTATTGTGGATTATGCTGAACTTACTAAGAGCGATAAAAATAAGACTGGTGTTGATTTAAAAGGTAAGGATGTTAAGGTTAGTTTAAAGGCTTTTTATGATACTGGTTATGTTGGTTTTAGTCAAAAATCTTTAGTAGGTGATTACTTTAAAAACTTAGGTTTGGTATCTGATAAAGATGCTAATAAGGTTGGTTATTTATATCAAAATAATGGTACTGATAGTAATGGTAAATATATCTATGTTCAGAGTAATGGTAGTAATGTTGTATTTAATACTTCTATTAAGCCTATGGGAATATTAGGAAGTGAATTAATTAAAGGTGATGTTGGTACTGCTACTTGGAAATTTAATGTAAATAATATGATTGATATTGATAATAATAAGTTTGTTTCTTTTGGAGATATTAATACTTTAGAAGCGGGATTTGCATTTATTAGAAATGGTATATTTAGAACGGATGTAGGTAGTATTAATCTTAAAGTTGTTGATATGGTTGATATTAATACTGATAATAATAATTTTAAATTTACTAGTTTTACTCCTAAAGTTAGTGCTAGTGTTAGTTCATTAATTAATGGTGGTATATTTAATATTGATTTATCAGTTGATGAGGAAACTTTAAAGAGTGATTTTGTTAAAACTGATGGTAAGTATAAATTTTATATTAATATTTATAAGAAAAATGCTTGTGAAGAGGGAACTGAATGTGAAGATGAAACTTTTGTTAAAACAGAAGAAACTTATTATGATGATTTAGGTAAGGTAGTTGTTACTGGACTTGATCCTGATACTAGTTATGTTTATAAAATATCTGCTGATATGAATAAAAATGGTACTAAGGTTATAACACCTTTATTTGATAATGGTAGAAGTGGATATGTTGAATTTAAGAGTAGTTTTAGTACTTTAAATAAGGATAAGATTCTTAAAGGTTTAAATCTTAAATATACTTCTAGTATTGGGGATGATACTTATAGTAAGAGAGTATTAAATATGAAATATAATCTTTATACTGATGTTAATTTTGATATTTTATATGAAATATATGATATAGATGGTAATAAAAAGTATGATGGTACTATTGTTAATGGTGATTTCTCTGTATCTAAAAGTGGAGCTATATCTGCTTCTTATGACAAAGATATTTCTGGTAATGATTTTGTATTTGGAGCTAATTATTATACTTTAAAAGTTTATGCTGTTACTACTGATTTACATAGAAAATTAGAATTATATAATGATGTTATTAAACAAGTTTCTACTGATAAAATATATATGGATGTTGCTGAGCTTAGAAATCCATCTATTACAGTTAATAAACAAGAGGCTATTATTTCTGAAGATTATAAACACAGTATTAAGTATAAGATTACGGTTATTGATAGTAATAGAGTTATTACTGATGGTAAATATTATATTGAACTTCAAGATACTTCTTATAAAAATGTTTGTTCTAATCCAAAAGATTGTCAAGTTACTGTTGATATGAAAAATAATACTTGTACTTTTGGTAATGGTAAATCATGTACTGTTAATCCTGTTAATGATGGTTTAGTGGTAGAAGTTACTTTTGATAATTTGAAGGCTGATACTAATTATGTTATATATGCTTATGCTGATGTTTATCGCAATAATGTATCGCTTAATGATAGTGAAAAATTATCAAAAGTATATGTTAGAAAGAGTCAATATACTAAGAGTGATTTAGGATTTTCTCTTGGAGCTGTTACTCCAACTGCAGTTTCTAAAAAAGAGGTACATCTTACATTTGTAGGAGCTGCTAACTTAAATGAAAAGATAAAAGGTATTGAATATAGTATTACTGTTCAGGGTGGTGAAAGAATTGCCTCTGGTGTTATTGGTAAGACTACTAATACTGGTAGTGATGAGATTACGTTTAAATTAGATAGTGATAGATATCCTTATCTTGATATTGCTATTCCTGATGGTAAGGAACTTGGTGTTAATAATACTATTAATATTACTTATTATTATTTGGATAATGATGGTAATATTAGTGTTCTTAAATTAGGAGATAAGACTACATTTGATTATTCGTTTAAAAATGAAAATAAATAGGAAAGGTCGTAAAATAATATGAGAAAATATGATATTAAGAATAAGAGAAACATTGGAATAATTATAGGAATTTCGATTATAATTATAATCATGTTTTCTCTAGTTATTAAATTGTTTTTATCAAGTGATAAAAAGGAATATACTGTTCATGATGGGGCTTTAGTCTTTGATAAGGATAAGTCTATTATTAAAGTTACTGAAGATAGTACTATTAAGAAAAAATGGAATAATGAGTATTATCTTAAGTTTAAAGATAATAATTATGAACTTGGTAATACTGCTATTAGTTATAATGAAAAGACTGGAGAAATTATTTTATATGGAAAATATTATGAAATTGGTTCTGGTGATTTGATTGATGTTACTGATGGTGAAACTGTTATTAAGAGTTCGGTTATTACGAAGTTTTATAAGTTAGCAGATAGAAAGTATTTGGTTGTTGATAAAGATATTAAAACTTCTGATGGTCTTTTATCTACTAATGAGTTTTTAATGATTGACTTGGATAAAGTTGGTAATGCTACTTTAGTTAATCATAAGGTTAATTTAAAGGCATTTGCAGCTACTTCTATTGTTACTTCTAATTATACTTTTGATATTGCTAATGAGATTCTTACTTATGGTAGTAATAAGATTGATTTAAAGAAAATTATTGGTTCTTCTAATACTTATACTAAAGAAGATTTGATTCCTGAAGAAAATGATAATAGTTCTTCTAATGATGGGGTTACTAATATTACTGATAATACTACTGGTGGCAATGGTACTACAGGAGATAATAAGGGTACTGATGATGGTAAGAATAATAATTCTGGTGATGTTATTGAAGAAATTAAGAAGGCTACTAAGAGAACTTCAGTTATTTCTGTTACTAGTAGTGTTAGTAAGATTGTAGTTGATTATGTTGTATATGATCCTTATAATGAATATACTAATGTTTATATGGAAGTAGAAGAAGCTGGTAGTAATAAGATTAATACTATTTATTTAAATAAAAATGATACTAGGTATGAGTTTACTAATATTTTTCCTAATACTACTTATAGAATTAGGTTTAAATATTCTTATATTGAGGATGGTAATGAGGTTATAGATACTTTTGATGATATTACGATTGCTACTAAGAGACCTAAGGTTAATATTAAGACTACTAATGTTAGTTTTGGTAAGATTAGTTATTTGATTACTACTGATAATAGCTATAATATTGAATCCGGTATACTTACTGTTAAGGTTAATAATGAGGTTGTTAGTAGTAATAGTGTTAGTATTAATGGTAATACTACTGATAGTGTTTCTATTTCTGCTAGTAGTGGAGATATGGTTGAACTTATTTTATCTGATATTAAAGCTGGTGGAAGAATTATTAGTGGTGTTAGATCTAGTGATAAATTTATATACTAGGAGGTATTGTTATGAAAGAATTTATTAAAAAATATTATAGTATTTTGATTCCAGCATTTTTAGTGATTGTTATTTTGATAGCGGTTATTCTTTATGCTATGGAATATAAAAATAATAGATATGCTATTGTTACTGATACTAAGGTTTATCAATATTTTTCTGGTAATAAGATGGAATATACTGCTAAAGTTGGTAGGAATAGAAAGAAAGTTATTCTTAATTTTGAGGCTAAAGATTTTTCTGTTAATTTAGATAGTACTCCAGTATATGTTAAAAAGAAGGAGGGAGCAGATGTTATATTTCCTAAGGAGATGATGGCATTCTTTCCTTTAAATGATAAAGCATATGTTGTTGATGCTTTGTCTGAAGTATATACTAATTATGATTTGAATTATTTAAGAATTAAGAGATTAGATAAGTCTTTTGATCATATGTTTTTATATGATGGTAAGGATTTATACTTCTTCCTTGATGAGGTTACTTTGATTGTTGGTAATAAAAAAATTACTCTTAGTCCTATGTCTTATGTTAGTTGTTCTTATCTTAATATGGTTGAGTACTATGATTATAGTAATGATAAATATGTAACTATAGAACTTGGTAATGAAAATGTTTATGTTAAGAATAATTATATGAATATTGATGTTTCATTAGATAAGGTTATTTATAAGGATAGTTTTAATTTAATAGGAGGAAAGTTAAGTAATTATAAAAAAATTACTGATATGGAAGAAAAATAATCATATACTTTGATAGGTGAGTATATGAAAAAAATTGATTTATTATATTTGATAGTAGTTATGTTTTATTTGATTAATGGGTTAATTAAGTGGAATATGACTACTATTTTTGCTTGTGTATTATCTTTGATATTTATGGTTATTACTATTGTTATTGGTAAGAAGTTAGGGTTTGGTAATGGTATTAAGATACTTATATATGTTTTTATTCTTAGTACTGAGATATTGGGAGAAATATATCATTTTTATGTTGATGTATGGTGGTTTGATATTGTTATGCATACTTATTTTGCTTTTGTTATTTCTTATGCTGGATTATATTTGATAAGATATTTTAATATTAAGGGAAGTATTTATTTTGTGATATTATTTATTTTTTCTTTTGCTATGATGACTGAGAGTATTTGGGAGATATTTGAATTTTCGATGGATAGGGTTATTGGTACAGATATGCAGAAGGATACTGTTATTAGGAATATTAATTCTATGTATTTATCTCATGATATATATGTTGATAAGGTTATGGTTAATGATATTGATTTTATGGAAAGATATGGTGGATATTTGGATATTGGGTTATATGATACTATTGGTGATATGATATGTACAGTAGTGGGTAGTTTTATGTTTATTGTTATAATGAAAAAAAGACTAAATTGTTAGTCTTTTGCTTCTGTATAAATACTTTTATCAAATTTATGGGTACCATCGTTTATTTTTTCTAAAGTATTAGTGGTTATTAAGAAGTAAGTATCTCTATTTACATTGATATCACTTATTGGGTCGTCCCAAGTTAAATCTAAGTGATACCATTTACCATCTAGGTATACTAGGTTCCAAATGTGTTCTTCATTACTTATTTTATAATTTATGACATTTAATTTATCTAAGAATATAGCCATGGCATCGGCATAGCCATTACATGTACCGTATCCTTCAATTAGGACTCCATATGCAGTGTTAGATTTGTAGGTGGTATCATTTTTGTTTTCATATTTTAATTTATCATATTCGGCGTTATCTATAATATAGTCATGAATTACTTTTATTTTTTCTCTAGTAGGCATATTATTGGTTATTTTTTCTTTTATTACTTTATCTACTACTTCGTTTATTTTAGTTATTTCTTCATTGCTATAGGCTTTGTTTATGGTTATTCCTATTTTATATTCACCACCATAATTTAATTTGATATTATTTGAACTGTTGTATGGATGAACGAAGTTATTTAGTAATGATATTGTTTCTTTAAAACCTTCACCTTTATTTATTGTTAACATATTAATATCATTTAAATAGTTTGTGTAATCTTTAGTGATATATCTTTCGGTATGATGAATGCCACTATTTAAGGTGTAGTATATAAAATTAATTAATTCTTTATGATTATTTATGCCCATACCGGTATAATTATCTACATAGTTAAAGTTATCATCGACATAATACTCGTTAGTAGTGGAAGAAGAGTATTTTTTTTCAATTGAATATTCATAATATTTATATCTAAGGGTATTTTTGTTAAAAGCACATACTGTTACTATGATAATAGCAATAGCTCCCATAATTACAATTAATCTTCCGTTTTTATTCTTTTTATTCATATCTTCCACCTCTAATTAGATTATATCATTTTATAGGGAATTTTATCAAGAAAAATATTAAGTTTTTTTAATAAATTTACTAGATGTAAACTTTTAGTAAAATAATATGAAAAAAATAATTTACTTATACCTTATTATTTGGTATAATTAAAGGGAAATATCTTGAGGAGGAATAGTATGAATATTGAAAATAAAAAACCTAAAATTTATTTAATTTGTGGTAGGGCTAGACATGGTAAAGATACGATAGCGGGATTTCTTAAGAAGTTCTATGAAGAAGATGGTAAAAAGGTTATTTATTCACGAGCGGGTAAGTATATTAAGTTTTATGCAATGGAGATGACTGACTGGGATGGTAGTGAGGAATCTAAACCTAGAAAGTTACTTCAAGAGCTTGGAACTGATGTTATTAGAAATAAACTTAATAAGGCTGAGATGTTTATTGAAAGACAACTTGATGATATTGAGATTTATTCTTATTTTTATGATGCTATTATTGTACCGGATATTAGACTTCCTAGAGAGATAGATAGTGTTAGAGAGAAGTTTGATAATGTGGTTGTTATTAAGGTAGAGAGAATTAATTTTGAAACTAGTTTAGATAGTAAAGAGCAGGCACATGTTACAGAGATAGCTATGGATAATTATGATGATGTTGATTACATTGTTACTAATGATACTTTAGATAAATTAGAAAAAGATATATATGATATATATAAGGAGACGAGATAATATGAAGAAGTTAACAGGAAGAGAAATTATTAGAATGTATTTGGATTTCTTTTGTGAGAGGGGACATACAGAAGTTGATTCTGCTCCTTTAATACCAATGAACGATCCAACAGTACTTTGGATTAATGCTGGTGTTACGCCACTTAAGAAATATTTTGATGGAACTGTAGTACCTAGTAATAGGAGACTTACTAGTTGTCAAAAATGTATTAGAACTGGGGATATAGAAGAAGTAGGTAAGACTGCTAGACATCATACTTTTTTTCAGATGTTAGGTAATTTTAGTATTGGTGATTATTTTAGAGATGAGGCTCTTACTTGGGCGTGGGAATTACTTACTAGTCCTAAATATTTTGATATGGATAAAGATAAACTATATATTACGGTTTATACTGACGATGTTGATTCTTATAATAAGTGGATTAGTTTAGGCGTTAAACCTTCTCATTTAGTTAAATTAGATGGTAATTTTTGGGAGATAGGACCAGGGCCTTCTGGACCTGATACGGAGATTTTTTATGATCGTGGTGAAAAGTATGATAAAGAAGGCAAGGGTATTAAGTTATTACAAGAAGAAATAGAGAATGATCGTTATATTGAGATATGGAATAATGTTCTTAGTCAGTTTAATGCTACTGAAGGTTTGAAGAGAGAAGAATATCCTGAACTTCCTAGTAAGAATATTGATACTGGTATGGGTGTTGAGAGAATGGCTTGTATTATGCAAGGTACTGAGACTAATTATGAGACTGATTTATTTATGCCTATTATGAAGAAAATAGAGGAAATTTGTTCTATTCCATATATGGGTCAAATGGAATTTAAGGTAATAGCAGATCATATTAGAACACTTACTTTTGCTTTATCTGATGGAGCTGTATTTGAAAATGTAGGTAGAGGATATGTTCTTAGAAGACTTCTTAGAAGAGCTTCTAGAATGGGAAAGAAACTTAATATTAATAGAGAATTTTTAAGTGATATGGTTGATGTAGTAGTAGAAAATTATAAAGATACTTATCCTGATTTAGTTGGTACTAAGAGTAAAGTTAAAGAACTTATTGCTAAAGAAGAAAGATTATTTCAAAAGACTTTATTAGCTGGTGAAAAGAGATTAGAGGAATTATTTGATAGTGGTACTAAGGTTATTAGCGGAGAAGATGCTTTTAAATTATATGATACTTATGGTTATCCTATTGAACTTACTATTGAAGCTGCTGAGGAAAGAGGCTTTAAGGTTGATACTGATAGTTTTAATGCTTATATGAGTGCACAAAAGGAACTTGCTAGAAATAGTAGAAAAGTTGAAGCTAGTATGAATTTACAGAATGATTTACTTATTAATTATAAGAAAGAAAGTAAATTTGTTGGTTATGAAAAATTGGGATTAGAAACTGAAGTTATGGATATTATGAAGGATAATGTATTTGTGGATTCTTCTAGTGAGGACTGCTATATATTTCTTAAGGAAAATCCTTTCTATGCTGAGAGTGGTGGTCAGGTATCTGATTCGGGATATTTAAAAAATGATAATTGTAAATTAGAGGTTATGGATGTTATTAAGGCTCCTAATGGACAACATTTATTATATGTTAAGGTACTTGATGGTACTGTAAATAAGGGAGATAAGATTCTTACTCATGTTCTTAAAGAAAAGAGACTTGCTATTATGAAGAATCATTCTTCTGTACATTTGCTTCAAAGATCTTTACAAGAATTACTTGGTAATAGTGTTCATCAGGCTGGTAGTAAAGTTGATGAAAATATGCTTAGATTTGATTTTAATTATCAAGGTAAGTTATCTGATGAACTTATTGTTAAAGTAGAGGAACTTGTTAATAAGAGAATTAATGCTGGGTATGATGTTACTATTGAGTATTTACCTATTAAAGAGGCTATTAAGAAAGGTGCTATGGCTTTATTCTCTGATAAATATGGAGATATTGTTAGGGTAGTTACTATTGGTGATTCTATTGAGTTATGTGCTGGTACGCATATTGATAATACTAAGAATATTGGCAGGTTTGCTATTGCTTCAGTTGAGAATAAGGGTACTGATACTTATAGAGTAACAGCGGCTACTGATAATAATATTGTTCCTATTCTTAAGGAAGAGATATCTAAATATAATGAAGAGATGATTAGATTACTTGATAAGGCTAAGAGAATTATTAATGAGGCTAAGGAAAATGATATTGATCTTGAATTTAATTTTAATATTGATAATAGTGATCCTGAAAGTTATAAAGATATTGTTTATAATAAGAATGAACTTGCTATGTTAAGAGAAGAACTTAAGAAGTTAGAGAAAGAATTTAATACTAAGAAGAGTGAGAAGTCTGTTAGTGATTTATCTAGTTTCTTAGATATTAAAGAAGATATTAATGGTATTACTACTATTATTAGTATTACTAATGGTTATGATATTAATACTTTGAGACAGATTGTTAGTGCTCTTAGTAATCAGCTTGATAATAATTTTATATTACTTGCTAATATTAATGATGATAATTCGGTTAATTATATTGCTAAATCTAATTCTAATAGGGTTAATTGTGGTGATATTGTTAAGGATTTGGCTGTTAGATCTTCTGGTAATGGTGGAGGTAATAAGTCTTTTGCTCAAGGTGGAGGTACTGATGGTAGTATTACTTCTAAATTACTTGAAAATGTTAAAGAAATTATTAGAAATTTATAGAGACTTTGGTCTCTTTTTTCTATGAAGTGGGGTTTACTTTACAAAATGATAATTTTCTGCTATAATTATTTAAGTCTTTTACTTTAAAGAAAGGAGAATTATTTTGAGTAAAATTAGAATGTTTTCACTAGGTGGACTAGATGAAAATGGTAAAAATATGTTTGTTATTGAAGTTGATAAGAATATATTTGTTTTTGAAGCAGGGCTTAAATATGCTGATGAATTAACACTTGGTATTGATTATATTATACCTAATGTTACTTATTTAAAAGAAAATAAAAAAAGAATTAAGGGAATATTTTTAACACATGGTCATGATGAAAATATAGGGGCTTTAACTGATATTGTTGATGATTTAGGTAATCCTTGTATATATGGGTCTAAATATACTTTAGAGATTGTTAAAGATGAATTTGATAATTCTAATATTAAGTATAAGAATATGAAAGAGATAAAGGCTTATGTACCAATAGAGATTGGTAATGTTAAGATTTTTCCTGTAAATTTATCTCATTCTACACCTGATAATTTTGGTTATGCTATATATACTAAAGATGGAGTTATTTTTTATGCTTCTGATTATGTTATTGATTCACTTATGAAAGGGGCTTATAAGACAGATATTGGTAAGTTGGCTTATATTGGTAAGCAGAATGTATTATGTCTTCTTACTGAATCTTTCTATGCCGGTGTAGAAGGATTTACTTCTCCTAGACATAGAATAGCACCTTTAATTAGAGAAACTTTAAATAATAGTGATGGTAGAATTATTTTTAATGTATTAGATTCTCATTTATATCGTATTCAGGAATTATTTACTGAAGTAGAGAAGACCAATAAAAAAATTGTAATTATGGGTAAAAGACTTAAGAAGATAATTGATTTTGCTATTGAAAATCATTATCTATATATATCTAAAGATATTATTGGTGATTTATCTAATATAAATGATAAGAATGTTGTAATATTAAATGCTAATGAGAAAGATAAACCATATTACAATATTATGAGAATCGTTAATGGCTATGATAAATTTATTAAGTTAAATGAAGATGATACTGTGTTTTTAGCTACTCCTATTTATGATAATAGGGAGAAGACTTTTTATAGTTTACTTGATGATATTGCTAAGTCTGGAGCTAATGTTGTTAGTTTATCTTCTAAAAAATATTTATCACATCATGCTTCTAATGAAGACTTAATGACTATGATTAATTTGATGAATCCTAAATATTATTTTCCAATAAGAGGTGAATATAAAAATCAGGTTATGAATGCTGAATTAGCAGAAATGGTTGGTATACCTAAAAGTAATATTATTCTTAAAGAAAATGGTGATGTTGTTACTTTTAAAAATGGTGTAATGTTAGATACTTTTGAGAGGGTTCATAATGGTTCTGTTTTAATAGATGGTACTGCTGGTGATGATATTGGGGAAGTTGTTTTAAAAGATCGTGAGATGCTTAGTGATAATGGTATTATGATTATTTCTGTTACTTTGAATAAACAAACTAAAGAAATTATGGCTGGCCCTGAGATTTTAACAAGAGGATTTGTTTATGTTAAAGATTCTTATGAATTAATTAATGAGATTAAAAAGATTTCTGAAAAAATAGTAGTGGATAATACTAAGGGAATGAAGTATGTTGAATATAATAAAATTAAAAATACTATTAGAGATGAACTTAGTAAATATTTAATTAATCAGACTGGTAATAAGCCAATGATTATTACTGTAATTCAAGAAATATAAGCAAATTTTTAGTAAATAATAAAAAAACTATTTCATTTTAGTTTTTTTTTTGTTATAATGTAGAAGAGGTATAATATGATATGAAGAAAAAGTTTTTACTATTAATGGTATTACTTTTATGTATTGGATGTACTAGTATAAATAATAATAATTATGATGTTATTGTAAATGATGTAATTGAAAATAGTAATAATATTTATAATACTAATTCTTTAGGATATAAATATTATTTACCATT
>ERZ835980.2759-NODE-2759-length-14972-cov-3.338205_pt1 | contig 14972 bp, 9 predicted proteins | sample MGYA00519943_ERZ835980 | MGnify/ENA primary metagenome ERZ835980 (study PRJEB31850, sample SAMEA3708791) | human gut metagenome | biome: human gut; feature: human-associated habitat; material: faeces | place: China | collected 2014 ... | reverse complement strand
GACCTTGCCAAGGTCGAGGCCGCGGGTTCGAGTCCCGTCTCGCGCTCTTTTTATTTTATAGCGGAAACCTTTTCATTTTCATGAGGGTTTCCGCTATTTTCGTTACTGGTCACAGTTACACTTTTTCTTTTCAAGGGAGTATTTTACCATGATACAAAAAGTAAGTTCTTTTCTCAAAAAGGATACCGTTTTAACCATCGCCCTGGCTCTGGCTGTCCTTTCCATGTTTATCATACCACCGTCCGCCGGATACCTGAAATATCTGGATCTGCACACACTGATCCTGCTCTTTGGCCTGATGACAGCAACCACAGGCCTCCAAAACATCGGTTCCTTTCGACAGCTCGGGGAATTACTGCTGCTTCGAATCCATTCACTCAGGCAGCTGGAACAGCTTCTGATTCTTCTGTGTTTCTTTTCCAGCATGCTGATCACCAACGATGTGGCCTTAATTACCTTCGTTCCATTTGCTCTGGAACTACTGCGGATGGTAAACCGCAAAGACCGGATCGTTCCGGTTGTCGTCTGCCAGACACTGGCAGCCAATCTCGGCAGCATGACAACTCCGGTGGGGAATCCCCAGAACCTGTATCTGTATTCCCACTTTGAGCTTTCACTTGATACATTTATCCGGAGCATCGGTCCATTTTCGCTGCTTTCATTGGTTTTGCTGCTGCTCGTCACAATGTTTACACCAAGGGAGACTATCTCACTAGATACAGCCGGTAGAGATACAACCTCCGATGAGACCTTTCCTAAACGCTGCCTTTTCTGCTGTCTGGGAATGTTTTTCCTGTGCCTTTGCACCGTAGCCGGTCTTCTGCCTCTTCCAATCCTGTTTATCTGCATTCTGGCGATTGGCTGTCTGGCAGACCCGAAGATCTTCTGTCAGGTAGATTACTCTCTCATCCTGACTTTTATCGGATTCTTCATCTTCATCGGGAATCTGAAACACATTCCTGCGGTAAGCTCCCTGCTTTCCAGTATGATCACGGGACACGAAGTGATAGTCTCCGTTCTGGCCAGCCAGGTAATCAGCAACGTTCCGGCCGCCATCCTGTTGTCCGGATTTACCGAAAAAGGAGTTTCCCTTCTGATCGGAACTAACCTCGGCGGTCTCGGCACCCTGATCGCATCCATGGCGAGTCTTATTTCTTACAAATATATCGTCCGCTCCTGCCCAGAGAAAAAAGGAATCTACTTCCGCTGGTTCACGATTGCAAATGCGGGATTTCTAGCAGTCCTGATGGCGGTATATTTTCTGGTTTTTTATAGCATCTGATAAAAAAGAATGTGCCTTGGCACATCCGGGCGTCTCGCGCGGTCGCTTGCGACATGTTCCTGCTTCGCGCGAGTGCACATCCTCGCGGAGCGTTTTTTTCATAGGACGTAATTTCCTATGAAAAAAGAGACCGCCACGTTCACGCGTGCGGTCTCTCTTCCGTGTCCTCTGCAATTATAAATTTATGATGAGAATATAACTGTCCGAATCTTAAACAGCCATCTATTTTTCCGGCTCATCTGCCCGGTTTGCTTTCTCGATCTTTGCCAGATGCGCGGCTGCAAATTCTTTGATTGCCTCAAAACTCTGCGGGCTGATCACATGTTCAATGCGGCAGGCATCTTCCACTGCCACCTCTCTTGGCACATCCAACGCTACCAAAAGCTTTGTCAGTAATGTATGACGCTCATAAATCATCTCCGCGATCTTCCGTCCCGACGGCTCCAGAGTGATATATCCCTCATGATCCATCGAAATATAACCGTTTTCACGAAGATTCTTCATCGCAACGCTGACGCTTGGTTTTGAATACCCCAGCTCATTGACTACATCGATCGAACGGATCATCGGCTTGCGATAGCTTAACATAAGAATCGTTTCCAGATAATCCTCTGCTGACTGCTGTATTTTCAAAGTGATTCCCTCCAAACTTCTAACACATAACCGGCCTGGCTTCGTGCCTTCCCGTCTCCCGCGGAATAGTCTTCCCAAACTGCCGACCAGTTACCATAATACTATATACTAGAATACCATATTTGGAAGAATATTTCAAACCATATCGAAATCAATCTATCGTTTCCAGAAACCGACGGAGTTACTGTTCACGCATACGTGCCCAGTAACAGAATTTGCCGTGGCTTCGCCTTTAAATACGTCAGCAAGCTGCACAGTGTTCCTGCAAAATTTCTTCCAACGCGGTTTTGCTGCTGGTGTGGCAGCGGACAACTTCTGTCCGGCTTCCCTTTGCACCATCAACCGCCGTCCGAATCATTTTATGGGAAACGGTGCTTGTAAAGAGTACAAGCAGATCCGGCGCTCCGATCTGTTTGCCGAAATCCGCCGTCATCTGTGTAAATACCTTTGCCTTACAGTTAAATGATTTGCAGATTTTCACGTACTGGCTGACCATGCGGTCATGGCCACCTACAATTACAACACTCATATTTTATCCTCCGAAAGTTAGCTCTGTCTAACTGCTGATGAAGTTAGTATACACTAACTCATCTTGTTTGTCCAGAGGAAAATTGAAATTCATAGAAAATTCATAGAAATAAACGTACCGTGCAAGACTATTTTTCACCAACCAACCTTATCTTACACGGTACGCATTTTCCCATTATCCATTTTTATCCAATACTAATTTTTATCGTATTTTACGCTTTTAACACCTCCTCTGTTACTCCCGTTTTTCCTATTCCAGCTTTATACACCTCCAATCCTGATATCGCTATATCAAACATCCAATCCGTTTCGCACAGAAATCTCATTTTCTGATACACATCCCAACGGCTCATCGACGCATGTTCTTCTAATTGATAGTTTCTTCCCAGCTGCCGGTATGCATGAAGCCCCAGTCTATGATATGGCAGAAATTCCAATTCCTGACAATTTTTAAGTTCCTGGCATAACTGCGCCGTTTTCCGAATATTTTCCACATCATCATTGACTCCTTCTACCAGCGGCACACGGACATGAATCGAATGCGGCGCGCAGATCGCATCGGCTTTGCGGATATTTTCCAGAATACAGGCATTGTCCTGCCCCGTCCATTTTTTATGCTTTTCCGGATCCATGGTTTTCACATCCACATAAAACATCTGCAGATGCGGCACGATCCGTTTCACATTTTCAAACGAAGTAAACATATCTAACTCTGCCGCCGCATTGATGCAGGCGTCATCACAGGCCTCCAGCAGTGCTTCCGCAAAATCCGTCTGACAGAACAGATCACCTCCTGAAAGTGTCACTCCACCATCAGAATAGAAGAAAAACATCTCATCCTTCTGGATCTCGCGCATTACTTCTTTTACGGTCATCTCCTTGCCATAGATCTGCTGTGCCCGGTAATTGCAGGCATCCACACACTGAAAGCACTGTTTACAGCGGCTGTGATCCCTCACGATCTCTCCCGTTTTTTCGCTCCGGCGAAGTGCCTGTTCCGGACAGACCTGGATGCAGGCGCCGCATCCGGTGCAGCGCTCTTTCATATAGTAGACTTCCCGCTGCCCCGACTGCGACTCCGGAGTCGAACACCAGGCACAGCGCAGGGGACAGCCCTTAAAAAATACAACCGTCCGCATTCCCTTCCCATCGGAGAGGGATAACCGCTCAATCCGAAGAATATTTGCTTTTAATTCCATACGCTGTTCCTCCTGTCAAGTACACCTTGCCTGCTGCCCGCCACCGCGCATGATGCACATCCCCGGTAGCTGATTTGCCGCATTTTTTATGAAACACGGCAAATTTCACTCTTTTTCCTAGCAGATATTGGAATGTGAAGTTCTGGAAATGATATCGTCCTGTACTTCTTTTCCAAGCTCTGTAAAATATGCTGTATAACCAGCTACACGTACCAGCAGTCCGTTGTAATCCTCCGGATGCTTCTGTGCTTCTTTTAAGGTCTCCGTATCGATGACATTGAACTGTGTGTGGAATACGCCCAGGGAGCAGAGACTCCTCAGGTAGTTCATCAGTTCTTTTGTCGAGTTCGGGCTGTCGCGGAATACCGTATCCATCTTTACATTCAGCAGAGTTCCCTGATTGAAACGGCCATGCGGAATGTGGGAAATGGATTTCAATACAGCGCCCATGCCCTCGGTATCGGTTCCCTGGTTCGGAGATACGCCGTCTGCTAACGGTTTCCAAGCCAGACGTCCGGACGGAAGTGCACCGACCTCCAGACCAAACGGAGTATTTCCAGATACCGGAAGAATACCTGGCGTCATCTTGCCGAATTTGCTGTGGAACGACTCGATATAGTCCGCGATAAAACAGAACATATCACCGGTCAGCTCGTTTACTTCGTCGTCATCATTGCCGTACTTCGGAGCTTCATCACACATCTTCTTGACATCCTCATAACCCACAAAGTTTGCATCCAGTGCATCCAGAAGACGCTGCATCGTTACTTTTTTCTCATCAAATACAAGTTTCTTTACTGCAATCAGGCTGTTGATCAGGTCTGCTACGCCGATCGCATCAATACCATTTCCAAGGTTATATTTCGCACCGCCCCATGCGTAATCTTTCGCATTCTCTACGCACTCATGGAAAGTGCCGGAACGACCCTCTGGAAGCCAATGTCATCGCATACATGGCTGGAAGCCACGGTTCCGCGAAGTTCATAGCGGATCTGCTCTTTGACTGCCTCTTCAAACTCTTCGTAGGTATTAAAGGCAGTCGGATCGCCGGTCGCCTCAGATGCCTGAATGCCATATTTACGGCTCTTGCCGTTTAACAGGGCAAATTCAACCGCAGAACCTAAGTTGAAGTCTGCATATGCGGTGTAGCATCTCTGTTTTCCTTCCAGGTTCGTCTCTACACAGCCGCATGGATTCCAGTTATATGCTTCTTTTAACGGGATTCCCTTGTTCAGGAGCATCTCGATACCAACTTCATCGTTGTGAAATGCCGGGAAACCGGTTCCAAGCTTGATAACCTCTGCAATCTTCTTTAAGAAGCTGCTCGGATTCTTCGCCATATTGTAGCGGACAGACAGGGACGGCTGATATAACTGTACTTCTGCGGTTGCCTGCAAAATCAGGTACGACACGTCATTGACTGCGTCCATGCCGCGCTCATCCACACCGCCGCAGCATACGTTCTGGAACATTGGGTAACCGGCGGAAAACTGTGCGGTTACCTGATCCTGGAACAGACACTGCTCAGAGAATTTAACCCATAAGCAGTCCAAAAGTTCCTGCGCCTCTTCCTCTGTCAAACGGCCAGCCTTGATATCTGCCTTATAAAATGGGTAAAGATACTGATCCATACGTCCCGGGTTGTAGCTTGCTGCATTCTGCTCCATAAAAATACAGGTCTGGTAAATATACATCGACTGAATCGCCTCGCGGAAGGTACGCGCCGGTTTTTCCGGAACCTGATCGCAGGTCTCTGCAATCTGTAACAGTTCTTTTCTGCGCTTCTCATCCGGCTCTGCCTCTGCCAGCTTTCTCGCCTCTGCCGCATAGCGGTGTCCCAATGCGGAGATACCATCAGCTGCCAGCTCCATCGCTTTCAGATATTCAATCTTCTCATAGTCACCCGGACGGGTAATATCAAGTGTATCAAGCACTTTATGGATATGCGCCTTGATTCCCTCCATGCCTTCTTTAATGACTCTGGAATAACCCGCAGTCGTCTCGCCCCAGCCACGAACCGATTTACGGTTGATGTAAAGAGCGCCGCAGTCACGTAAGGTTGCCGCAAAATCTGGGCATTGTACCAGCCACTGCTCATACGTGGAACGTCCCTTCCAGTACGGGCGGATGATCTCCTCAAATGCCTTCCGATCCTCTGGGCGCAGATAGAATGGGTCATATGGACGGGTACTGATGGTATCCAGCTCCTCATCCAGAACCGACCAGCAGGTATCGACACTTAAAATACCGCCGCGCTGCTTGCTTCCGGCATTTCCGACAATCAGCTCATCCCCCCAGATTTTTACAGTTTTCTCCAGGCACTGTTTCTTAAATGCATATGCTTTCCGGATGCACAGCGGCTGTCCCTCTGATTCCTGGAAACCCTTTGTCAGGATAATTGCATTTTCCAGATCCATCTCTGGCTTGGTCTTTAATACTCTCTGTTTTAATCGGTCAATCCGATCCATGTATGGTTTTCTTTCGATTGCTGCCATCTGATTTCCTCCTATTTTTTACTCACATTCCCATTCTGTGGGATTTATTTTTTTAGCACCTGATATAAATCTCTTTTCGTTTAAAAGTATAGCAATTCTTATGTGGAAATGGTACAATATCAATAACTAAAAATACCAAAATCTTAACATATTGAATTTTTATAGAAAGAAGGGATCCTTTGAAATCTACTTCCCAGTTACAGGAAATCAACCACTATCAAGATCAAGATTTTCCGGTCAATGTCTACTATTCTGATATTCATTCCATGCAGCCGCCGGGACGCTGGCTGCGCGACTTCCACTGGCATGATGAGCTGCAGTTTACCCTCGTACTAAGCGGAACATTGACAATGCAGGTAGATAATCTTTCTCTGCCCGGACAGGCTGGAGATCTGATTTTCGTCAACACCTCCCTGATTCATGCCGTCACACAGATGTCGGAAGACGGCTCCTATGCGAGCCTCAATTTTCCTTACCGCCTTCTTGCCTTTTTTCCTGGAAGCCGCATGGATCAGGACTACGTCCTGCCCTATACCGCCGGTGGGAAATTCTCCGCTTTCTCTATTCACCCGGAATCCGAATGGCAAAAAGAGTTGATCGGACTGCATAAAAAAATAACCGATTTATTTCTTTCCAATCAGGTTAAAGGCAATGAATATTCTATCTGCATTAAGATTGCCTCGATGTGGAATCTGCTGATTTCCAATTTTCACAGCAGTGGGAATTCTACCTCTATTAACCTCCTGCGCCAGCAGCGCCTGCAATCCATTCTCCTGTTCATCTATGCACATTACGCAGATGATTTACAGCTCTCAGACCTGGCTGCATCAGCCAATATCAGCGTCGGAGAATGCTGCCGGATTTTTCAAAATATTCTTCACACAACTCCCTATGGATATTTAACTAATTACCGCATCCAGACCAGTGTTTCCCTCCTTCACCGCGATCTGCCCATCTCACAGATTGCCGGACTGGTCGGATACAACCAGGTCAGCAATTACATCGCCACATTCAAACGGATCATTGGCTACACACCGGCACAGTACCGGAAACAGCAGAAAAATGAATCTGAACATACGCAGTAATGCCTGCTTCTGAATTCTTCCAAATTCCACATAGACGCAAAAAAGCACTCTTTCACTCAGCCTTTAATCTCTGAATGAAAGAATGCTTTTTATTATCTTCTCATTTTCAATTCTTTACTGTCCAATCTCCGCCGCCGGACCCACTGCCGGTTCCTGCGCCGGACCGTGTCCTGGTCCGATGTCGCTGCCCGGTCCTGCCGGCACGATCGTCGTGCTAGATTCTGCTGGATCTTCAACTGTCTCGGCAGTTGTTTCCGGCACCACCGCCGGGGCTGAATACCGTTTTCCTGCCGTACCCGTCTTGTAGATCCGCTGCATCCGCTCTTTGATGGATTCGCTCTTGATCTGCTCGATCTTGGCGCTGGCGTCTTCTTTAAGCTCCTTGCTGCTGCGACCGGAATCGCCGCTCTTTGCAGACTCCAGAAGCTTCGCCACCTCATCCGAGAGCAAATGATCCCTTCTGAAATTCGCCGCGGTATATCCGCTGGTTGTGATTTCAAATGCATCCGGATGACCTGCCAGATAGGTTCCTTCTCCGCGTCCATTGTCCGTCTCCGGGGTATCAAAGGACGCCGCCGGAAGCCCCTCTACCATCTTTTCCATCGCATTTTTCCAGATCTTCGCCGGATACGTGCCGCCGTACAGGCTGGAAAGTGTCTTCTGCTGGTCGTAGCCAACCCAGACCGTCATCGTATAATATGGCGTCATGCCGCAGAACCAGCCGTCACGGCTGCCGTTGGTCGTACCGGTCTTTCCGGCCGCCTCTATATTGCCGCTCCACCCCATCGACGCCGCCGTACCTTTTGTGACAACTCCCTTTAAAATATCGGTCATCAGCACGGCGCTGCTCTCCTGGTAAACCTGAACCGATTCATAATCTTCAAAAATATCTTCGCCCTGGTTATTGATCATCTTGATAATACAGGTCGGTTCGCGGTACTGTCCCCGGTCTGACAGCGCTGCATAAGCGCCCGCCATCTCCTCGGTCGTCATACCGGTGGTAAAGCCGCCCAGGGAGGTCGCCGGATAATAGTCCGCCGCTTGCACACTCGCGAAGCGCATCTGGGTTAAATATGCCATGCCGACATCCGGTGTGATATCATCATAGATATACCATGCCACACCATTTTTACTTCGCTCGACCGCATTTCGAAGCTCCAGCCTCTCGCCGGAAAGGGACTTCACATCCACGCCCTTCTGCTTCGCCGCGTCAATATCGATATTCGGAATCCTTGTTTCCGATGTGTAACCATTTTCCAGTGCCGGTGTATACACAATCAACGGTTTGATTGAACTTCCCGGCTGTCTCGGGCTCTGGAACGCACGGTTTAATGTGTAGGTATCCGTCTCCTGACTGCGTCCACCCACAATCGCCACGACGCGGTTCGTCTTGTTGTCAATAACGGTGGACGCGCCTTGCAGCTTGTAAACGCCGTTTTCGGATGTATTGCCATCAAAGGACAGAACTCCATCTAATGCATCCTGCAGGATCGTCTGCTTGTCCGGATCCAACGAGGTATAAAGGTTATAGCCGCCCGTATAGAGCGCATCGCGCTCCTGGTTGTACACCTCGTTGTAATTGGCATTGTACTCTTTGTAAGCCTCGTCGCTGCGGAATCCATACTGGAATTCAAAACCGTCACGGCGCATCAGATAGCGAATCGCACAGTCGATCGCATACGTCGTCTCATAGTTGTGCAGCGGCACTCTCTGACGGTTGACCGTGATCTCCTCCGCCTTTGCCTCTTTGCACGCTTTCTCCGTAATAAATCCCATACTCAGCATATCTTCCAGAATCTTATCGCGGCGTGTCAGCGCATTTTCCGGATGACGGTACGGGTTGTAATACGTCGGCGAGTTCGGAATCGCACACAAATATGCCGTCTGGCTCAAGGACAGTTCATCCGCATCCTTGCCAAAATAACCTCTTGCAGCCGCCTGAAGCCCGTAGTACGTGTTCGCGAAGCTGATATCATTGATATAGAACTCCATAATCTGCTCTTTGGTGTATTTCTTCGTCAGATCTAAGGAAATCAGCATCTCCTTGATCTTCCGCTCCATCGACACCTCGCGGGTCAGAAAACGGTTTCTCGCTAACTGCTGGGTGATCGTACTCGCGCCGTGCTTTTCTGCTCCCTCAGTCAAAAAGTAATTGACTGCGACACGGAAAATACCTTTTATATCAATGCCTGGATTTTCCCAGAACGTCCGATCCTCGATCGCCACAAATGCGTTGACTGCATTCTGCGGTATCTGGTCATACGTCAAATAACTGGAATCCTCGTCTCCCGTCAGCTTCGCCAGCACATTACCGTTGGAATCATAAATATAACTTGCCTCCTGCAAACGGAACGTATCCAGCGTACTGTTTTCCACCACTCCCTCTATCTGGCTTTTATAGTCCTCATAGAGCGGAATCAGCTTATATGCGCCAAATCCGGCACCGCCAATCACCAGCAGTACCAGACACACCAGAAGCGTCTTGAACATGGTTCCAAAGATCCTTGCCATCGCATGGAACACGATCTGCCCACCGCTCCGGCTGTTATTTTTGCCCGCTTTCTTTTGCTTGCCGACATCAATTTTCCCGCTTTTCTTTGCGGTGCCCCGCCTGCCCGAAGATCGTGCGGATGAAGCTACCGGCTTCTTTCGAACGCCGGAGGCGTCCTCTCTCGTCTGTTTCTCCCTCATCTCTTCCCTCATCTTCCTATGTATCTATGGTTGCTTCCATTCTATTTTCATGCGGCACCTTAGACTTCAAAAATGCCTGTCTGCGGACAGCAACTTTTTATACTTTTCTGACAAAATCAGCTTGGACTCCCTTTTATTATAAGTTTTTTTGTCCAAAAGAACAAGCCTGTTTTCGAAATCTGCTCAATCTCCTGCCGCGTGTTACTGTTCGCGCATACGTGCCCAGTAACGGAATTTGCCGCGGCTTCAAAAATACCTATCTGTAAACTGCATTTTCGCTGTATCAACGCCGTTTCCGAAAAAGAAATGCTAAAAGTTCATGCACTAACAGCGGCGTGGCGGATAACAGGAGAAGCGCCAGCCACTCTGCCGGGTGCAGCCGCACCGTGTGAAGGAGTTTCATCAAAAAAGGAATCTCCGTCACCGCAACCTGCATCAGAACCCCCACAAGGAATGCCGCAAGCATCAGCGGATTTTTCCCAAGACTGCGCGAAAATGCCGAGCCCGTGAGCGAGCGCATGCCGACCGAATGAAAGAGCTCCGACAGCCCCAGAACGGTAAATGCATACGTCTGCGCCCGCAAAAGCTCCTGTCTGCTGAAAAATGCCCCCAGCGTGACCGCTGCAATCAAACACCCGTAAAATGCCATGCAAAACCATCCGCCTCCGGCAAACAGCGACTCGCCCGTCCGGCGCGGCGGCTGACGCATCAAGTTTTCCCGGTCGTTTCCATCCATGCCGAGTGCCAGCGCCGGAAGCGAGTCCGTAATCAGATTGATCCAAAGGATGTGCCCGGCTCCCAGCGGCGCCGGTATTCCGATAGCAACGGCGGCAAACATGGTTAAAATCTCCCCCAGATTGGAGGAAAGCAGAAACAGTATAGATTTTCGTATATTTTCATAGATGCCGCGCCCTTCCTCAATTGCCCTCTCGATCGTCGCAAAATTATCATCCGTCAAAATCATATCCGCCGCCTGCCGCGCCACATCGGTGCCACCTTTTCCCATCGCGATCCCGATATCGGCTGATTTAAGCGCCGGCGCATCATTTACGCCGTCCCCGGTCATCGCCGTCACGCACCCGGCGCGTTTTAAAGCCCGCACAATCCGGACTTTATGTTCCGGCGACACCCGTGCAAAGACTGATACCGAACCGATTCGTTCCTCCAGAGCTCCCTCATCCAGCGTTTCCAGCTGCGCCCCCGTCATGCATTCTTCCCGCCGTTTGGCAATCCCCAGCTGCCTGGCGATCGCAAGCGCCGTGTCTGCATGATCTCCAGTGATCATAACCGTCCGCACAGATGCCCTGCGAAATGCCTCAACTGCCCCGGCTGCTGCCTCCCTCGGCGGATCCATCATGCCTGCCAGACCCAGAAATATCAGGTTCTGCTCCAGCTGTCCCACCTGTTTCTCCCGCTTTCCATCCGGCATTTTTCCTGTTTGAAGCTCCCTATACGCCCCCGCGAGTACTCGCAGGGCACGCGCGGACATACGCGTGATCTCCGCCTCAATCTCTGTCCGCCTCTCCCTGGTCAGCGGCACAATTTTGTCCTCTTCCATCTCATAACGACACCTTTTAAGAATCACATCCGGCGCCCCTTTTACACAAGAAATCCAGTTTTCTCCCTGCTCATGCACCGTCGTCATTCTCTTCCGATCCGAATCAAAGGGAATCTCCCCTTTCCGCGGATATCTCCGACGCAGATGCTCCGGAGAAACACCACAGTTTTCACAAAATCCGTACAGCGCCCGCTCGGTGGCATCCCCCACCGTCTCCCCGGCATCGCTGCACAGCGCAAATACCTCCAGAAGCCGTTTTCCCACTTCTCCTTCCTTAGAGCGCGCCAATTCCTGTTCCGTATACTCCTGTCGATTTACATAACATGTCGTCACCGTCATCTCATTTTTCGTCAGCGTCCCCGTTTTATCAGAGCAGACCACGCTGACTGCCCCCAGTGTTTCCACGGACGGAAGACGGCGCACGATCGTGCCAGCCCGCGCCATTTTCGTCACTCCCAGCGCCAGCACAATCGTCACCGTCGTCGGAAGCCCCTCCGGCACGGCAGCTACCGCCAGGGAAATCGCAGTGAGCAGCATTTCCATCACGTCGCGCTTCTGCCAGACGGCGAGGGCAAATAATAAAACGCACAGCCCGATCGTAAGAATACTCAATAGTTTCCCCAGATCCGACAGCCTTTTTTGCAGTGGTGTCTCCTCCTCCGGCGCCTCGCGGATCAAAGAGGCAATCCGCCCTACCTCCGTATTCATGCCGGTGGCGATGACAATTCCCTTTCCCCGCCCTGCCGTCACGTAAGAAGTCATAAATGTCTCATTTTTACGCTCTGCCACCGGAAGCGCACCGGCGGCTAAAAAATGGCTGTTTTTCTCAACCGCTCGCGATTCGCCGGTCAGCGCTGATTCTTCTGCCCGCATTTCAGCTGTCTCGGTAAGACGCAGGTCGGCTGGAACCTGCCGCCCGGCATCAAGCACGACCAGATCCCCCGGCACCAGCTCCCGCGCGGCAATCTCCCGCTCTTTTCCTTCCCGGATCACAACCGCCTCCAGCTGCGTCATCCGTTTTAAGGATTCGAGCGCTTTCTCCGCCTTCCCCTCCTGAATCACGCCCACCGTGGCATTTAATACGACAACCGCCAGAATTACCCCCGCATCGCCGTACTCGCCCAAAAGCAGGGAGATCCCGGCTGCCGCAAACAACACAAAAATCAGGGAGTCGCAAAGCTGTGCCCCGATGCGCACAATCAGACTCCGCGGTGGTGCTTCCCGCAGCTCATTTTCCCCATAATGGCGCTGCCGCACCTCCACTTCCGCTGCCGATAAGCCTGTCCGCAAATCGACCGAAAACTCCCTGCACACCTCTTCCACCGTCCGGTTCTCATACATGCGCATTTCCCCCTTTTTCTGTCCCTGTTCTGTACTTTTCACAGACTGCATTTATTCATATGCGGAAAATAGGGGGGATTAGAACTGAATGGTTGGAATAAAGAAATGGGAAACATAGTCCTGTTTGACGCTCAAATGGCATCGGAACTCTTATTGTTTCGATGCCATTCTATAAATTCTATGATTTAATTTTATCGTTCTGTTTCTGTCACATACCTTACACCTGTGGTTCCGGCTCCTGCGTCTGCGCGGCCGGTTTGCGCTCCATCGGCATATAACCTTCTTTCTTCCGCTGTATCGGCTGTACAGTCACCGTTGCTGCCGTATCCCGGAACGCCGGGAGGCTGCCTGTCTCCATGTAAGCGCGGAACGGAAGTTCGCCCTGCACCGGGTCTTTCACGACCTCATTTTTCTCCACTTCTGGCCGTTCTCCTCTGCGCGGTGGACGGCGCTCAAACCGCTCCCGCCTTCCAGAAGCCGGGCGGTCTTCCCTTTTCTCATTTTCCGGCACCGCGCGGTTTCCGCTACGTCTGTCCGCTGCTCTCTCGGCTCCCGAAACACGCGCTGCCCTCTCTCTCTCTGAGCAAGCTTTCTCTCTGCCCTGCGTGCGCTCGGTATTCCCCTCAGCAGCACGATCCGCTGTACGGTTCCGATAACTTCTCTCCGATCGTTCCGGTCTGTCACTGCCAGACGGACGTTCTTGTGCGCTGCGCTCCTGTTCCGACTTTTCGGCTTTTTCCGGTGTTTCCAGACGTGTTCCCCTATTCGGACCACTTACGCCTCTTGGCGCCTGTGTCCGCTCCGAAAGAGGTCGAACCTGCATCTTATTTTTCTTTTCCTTCTCCCGGAAGCTTTTAAGTACGATCGCCGCCGAATACTGGTACGCATAGATACAGCTTTTCATCAGTTCCTGCTCTTCCTCCGTCTTGCAGGAACTCAAGAGCATCTCTTCCTCTTCTTTTTCCAGATATGCCTCTCCGTTCGTATCGCGTTCCTTTACCGGCTTGTAGATCCGGTATTTCTTGTAATACGGCGGACATGGAAACTGCTTATTCTTAACCGGTTCCGGTACAATCCGCAGTTTGTAGGTATCGGACATGCGCGCCAGAACATTATGTATTTTCTCACAATTCTCTCTCGTATTTGTCTCCCGCGCCGGGATACAAAGTAAATAATCCATCTATTTTCCCTCACATCTATCAAACGATCCTTTTCAAAATCGTTTTCTTCTCAAATTTTCTACATTTACGCCAATCTTTATTGTATCATGTCAGAGAAAAACGGGCAAGTGAAAAAGAATGTGCCTCACGACAATTTCCTGTTACACAAAAAAGGCTGCCACACGAATGCCAAACGAACGTTTTCCGTCCGGGGCCTTCTGTTTGTGACAGCCTGTTTTCCTTTATCTAACGCAGCCATATTTACCTGCGTGTTACTGTTCACGCATACGTGTCCAGTAACGGAATTTACCGTGGCTTCGCATTTAAATACGGCAAATTCCTGCTGCCACCACGTTTTCTTACGGCACTTTCGGTTCCAAAAGTGCCTACCCGTGAACAGTAACACCTGCGTTCCTCAGTCTCTTACACCATCCAGTCTTTCAGCACGCCGTGATCGCGCAGCAGCTTTCCAATCACCGTCTTGTCAATCTTCCGGAGAATCGGCTTTTTGAGTGCTTCAAACGGCATCGGCAGCTTCATTTCCAGCGGCGATCTGCCGTCCATCAGCTTGACCGTGCTGTCCAGAAGCTCGCGGATATCGTAGACACTTCCCCATACCTCCGGTACGCCGCGGTCTACGCCGCACAAGCCATACACCGCTTCCATCGCGGTGCGGACGGAATACTCGGTCGTGAAAATAGTATCACGCGGGGTCTCCGCAAACTGCCCCAGAAATGCCGCATTGACACATCCATCCGGGATAACGTCCGGGCGGTCTCCGGCACGCCGCGGCATAAAGAATGCTGTAATATACGGCATCATCGTCGGCGTACAGTTCGCATGGTTCTCAGCCAGTTCCTCGATCTGATCCTCCGGGATTCCGAGATGGTACAGCCATTCTTCTGTGATCTCCTTGCCCGTGCAGGCGCGCATCGGCTTCTTCACATAATCGCCCGGTACATCCGTAAATAAACTGTATACCCAGACGCAGATCTCATCC
>ERZ835980.2751-NODE-2751-length-14993-cov-3.182220_pt1 | contig 14993 bp, 7 predicted proteins | sample MGYA00519943_ERZ835980 | MGnify/ENA primary metagenome ERZ835980 (study PRJEB31850, sample SAMEA3708791) | human gut metagenome | biome: human gut; feature: human-associated habitat; material: faeces | place: China | collected 2014 ... | reverse complement strand
TCTCGTCGTCGTGCTGCGCCGCGGCGATCGCCCGGTCGAACAGGGCGTCGATCTCGGCGGGAAGCGTGTCGGTCACCGGGTTGAACGCCTTCGGCTCGGGTTTCTCGACGCCGAAGACCGACTGGTTCAGCTCCTTGCGGATGTCCCGCAGCTGGGTGTTGATCTTGGCCACGGCCTCCATGTTCACGCCCGTTTCGATGCCCAGCTTCTTGCAGAAAACATGGATCAGCTCGATAGCCGGGGCGCCCGTGCCTTCGGCGAAGTACCAGCAGTTGGTGTCCACGACGTCGACCCCGGCGATGATGGCCGAAAGCACCGAAGCCAGTCCGTAGCCCGGCGTGCAGTGGGTATGGAAATCGACGGGAACCGAAAGGTTCTTCTTCAGCAGGCGCACCAGCGTGGCGACGCGGCGCGGCGGAATCAGACCCGACATGTCCTTGATGGTGATCATGTCGGCGCCCAGTGCGGCCATCTGGCGGGCCTTGTCGAGGAAATAGGCGTCGGTGAAGACCGGTTTGGGGGCCGATTTGCCCGTCAGTCTGGCCCAGAAACCCGGTTCGGGGTATTTCGGGTCCACGGTGTAGCAAACCGCACAGTCGGCGATGCCGCCGTACTGCTTGACGTATTTGACGGTCGATTTCACGTTGTCGACGTCGTTCAGGGCATCGAAGATCCGCATGATGCCCAAACCGCTCCGGATCGAGTTGCGGCAGAAGCCGTCGATGATTTCGTCCGTATAGGGCGAGTAGCCGAACAGGTTGCGGCCGCGCGAAAGGGCCGTGAGTTTCGAGACATCGCCCACTGCCTTGTGGATGGTTTCGAGGCGCGTCCACGGATTCTCGTCGAGATAACGCATCACCGAGTCGGGGACGGCGCCGCCCCACACCTCCATCGCATAGAAATTGGCATCTTTGTAGAACGGCAGGCAGCGGTCGATCTGCTCCTGGTTCATACGCGTCGCGAAGGACGACTGCTGGCCGTCACGCAACGTAAGGTCTCTGATTTTGAGATTTCTCGCCATTTTATAATATCATTTAAGGGTTCTTTGGCACGAATCCATTGTTATTCGAATAACAAAGGTAATAAACCCTCACGAATATGCAACTTTTTTCCGGGGAATTTTCAGGAAAAACGCCCCGGCCGCTTTCTTTCCGTAAAAAAGACGGGAAACAGAACGATCATCCGCCCGATCTGCCGCCGGGCTGGAACAGTTCCCGGTCGGGAAGCCCGTCGAGGTATCTGCGTTTGAAGACATTGACGCAGAAGACAAACATCGCCAGCATCAGCGGCCCGAAGATGACGCCCATAAAGCCGAAGAGCGACAGACCGATGAAGACCCCGAAAATGGTGATGAGCGGGTGCACGTCGGCCATCTTCTTCTGCATGACCATCCGCACGAGGTTGTCCACCTGCGTGACGACCAGCGTGCCGTACATCACCAGCCCGACGCCCTGCCCCCAGTTGCCGTCGAGGCTCATGTAGGCCGCCAGCGGCAGCCACACGAGGGCCGTGCCGACGATGGGCAGAATCGTGGCGAAGCAGGTCAGCACGCCCCAGAAAAGCGGCTCGGGAACGCCGAAGGCCAGGTAACCGACATAGGCCACCACGCCCTGCGAGACGGCCAGCAGCGGAATGACGATGGCGTTCGAGCGCACGATCATGTGGATTTCGCGCATCACGCTGCGCGCCGCGCAGCGGTCGAACGGCAGGATTTCGCGGCAGTAGGTCTCCATGCGCAGGCCCCCGATCAGCATGAAATAGAGCACGAAGAGCAGCACGACGAGGTTGACGGCGAAATTCACGATGCCGCCCACGAGCCACTGCCCCGCCCTGGGAAGGTAGCCCAGCACCGATTGCAGGTTGCTCTCGGACCAGAGGTCGTAGCCGGTTTTCTGCTGGATGAGTCCGGCGACGTGCCGGACGGGCGTGATGACCGACTGCGGATCGAGGGCCACGCCCTGGATTTTGTCGACGACCATCCAGACGATCAGGCTGATCGGAACGAGGAAGAAGAAGATCGCCTCGCCGAGCAGCAGCGACGCCGCAAGGCTCCGCCGCCACCGCCGCCGTTCGCTCAAGAACCACATCTGACGCCGCAGCAGCACGTAGATCGTCACGGCCCCCAGCAAGCCGCCCAGAAACGGCGTCAGCTCGACGAAGATCGTAAGGCCCAGCCCCGCGATAAGCACGAAAAGCGAATAACGCCAGTATTTTTCACGCACCGAAAGCATACCCCGGCCCCGCGCAAGGAACGTGCCGCAGGCTTCCGGACCGGGAGGCCGGAATGTTGAAATATCGTCGACTGAAAATTTGCGCTATTCTATTGCGGCTCACAAATATTTGATATATATTTGCGTCATGGAAAGAATGGCCGAAATCGTCTGCACAGACACCCCGGAAATGAGTTCCCACGATTGGCGAAAAGCTCTTTCAGGACACACATACGACTGACGAGGGATGTTCCTGCAACGGGAATGTCTCTCGCCGTTTTCTCAAAACGGCCGAATCCGGAAACCGAAACGCCGCGAAAAAGGAAACAAACGATCCATCTACAACGAAACCCAAAAAAATCCCTTATTCACAAAAACCAACGTTTATGAAGAAACTTTTCCTTCTCATGCTCTCGGTCTTCGCATTTTGCGCAGCCGATGCGCAGGTGACGACTTCGGGAATGAACGGCACGGTGACCGACGCCGACGGACAGCCGCTCGCCGGCGCCACGGTCATCGCCGTGCACACCCCTTCAGGCACGCAGTACGGCGCCGTGAGCGACAAGAACGGCGGCTACAACCTGCAAGGACTGCGCACGGGAGGTCCCTACACGGTGACCTTCTCGTTCGTGGGCTGCCAGAGCGTCGAATTCCCGGGACTGATGCTGTCGCTGGGCCAGACCCTCAAGCGCGACGCTTTCCTCAAGGACAGCCAGCAGCTCGAAGCCGTGGTCATCACGGCCGACGGCAAGAACAGTTCGATGAACGTCAACCGCGCAGGGGCGGTCACCAGCATCTCCAACGAGCAGATCGAACTGATGCCTACGGTCAACCGCAGCATGAACGACATCATGCGCCTCACGCCGCAGGCCTCGTCGACCACCTCGGGACTGGCCATCGGCGGCGGCAACTACCGCCAGTCGTACGTGACGGTCGACGGCGCGGCGTTCAACAACATGTTCGGCATCGGCGGCAACCTGCCCGCAGGCGGTTCGCCCATTTCGCTCGACGCGCTGGAGCAGGTGTCGGTGTCGATAACCCCCTTCGACGTGCGCCAGAGCGGATTCACGGGCGGAGCGATCAACGCCGTCACCAAGTCGGGAACCAACGACCTGAAGGTCTCGGCCTACCTCTACTCCAAGAGCGACCAGCTCCAGGGCGACAAGTACGACGGCGGCAAACTGTCGCTGAGCGAGATGCGGAACAACACGCTCGGATTCAGCGTCGGCGCCCCGATCGTCAGGAACAAGCTCTTCGTGTTCGCCAACTTCGAGCGCGAGTGGAACACCACGCCGGGAACGTCGCGTCTGGCACGCACCAGCGACGGCCAGAGCTTCGGCGGCGGCTCGCAGTACAACCGCCCGACGACCGCGAAACTCGACGAGATGAGCCGGTTCCTGATCGACAACTACGGCTACAACCCCGGCGCCTACCAGAACTATTCGGTGAAGACGCCCGGCTACAAGCTCATGGCACGCGTGGACTGGAACATCAACCGCAACCACGCGCTGAACGTGCGGTTCAGCCGGACGCAGAACAAGTATTCGTCGGCCCCGGCGTCGTCCATTTCGCCGCTCAACGCCGGCAAAGTGTACGACAAGGACGTTTACGGCCGCACCTCGGTCTACGCCATGTATTTCGGGAATTCGCGCTACTATCAGGAGCAGAACTTCACGTCGGTGGCCGCCGAACTCAACTCCCGCTTCATGGACAGCCGCCTGACGAACACGCTGCGCTACACCTATTCGCACCAGTACGAGCCGCGCAGCTACGACGGCGGCATCTTCCCGACGGTGGACATTCTGGAGCCTGCCGAGAACGGCGCGAGCGCCCTGTACGCCTCGTTCGGACTCGATCCCTTCACCGAAGGCAACCTGCGCGAAGTGTCGACGCACATCCTAACCGACGAGATCGGCTACACGCTGGGCAAGCACCGGCTGGTGGCCGGTTTGCAGTTCGAGCACAACCTGACCACGAACGGCTACTTGCAGGGCGGCGCGGGATACTACGTCTACGAAAGCTGGGACGACTTCAAGAACGACAAGGCCCCGCTGGCGTTCCGCATCGCACACGGCAACAACGACGACCTTTCGCAGGCGTTCCCCCAGTTCTCCCACATGCAGTACTCGGTCTACCTGCAGGACGAGATCAACGTGAGCGAACGTTTCAAGGCGACGGTCGGAGTGCGTTTCGAGGTTCCGGTCTATCCGTCGATCTCGGGCAACGAAAATAAGGACTTTACGGAGATCTTCGCGGAACACGGCGGCTACAAGACCTCGGACATGCCCAAGGCGCGTCTGTCGGTGGCTCCCCGCGTGGGCTTCAACTGGGACATGACCGGCGAGCGCAAGTATATCCTCCGCGGAGGTACGGGCGTGTTCAACGGCCGCCTGCCGTTCGTATGGCTCGTATCGGTGGCCGGAAACAGCAACACCATCCAGAACGGACTGACGCTTTACAGAAACGAAAAGGGCGACAACATGCCCAAATTCCACACCAATGTCAAAGACATGCTGGAAGACGTGTACAAGGGAACCTACAAGGGACATGACCTGGCGGCCAACACGCAGCCGACCATTCTGGACAAGAACCTCAAAATGCCTTCGACGTGGAAAAGCTCGCTGGCGCTGGACCTGAAACTTCCGGGCGACGTCAACCTCAATATCGAGGGGATCTACAACAAGGACTTCAACTCGGTGACCGTCACCAAACTCGGCATGGTCGAGAAAGAGGGCGGCATCCGGCTCCCGGGCGAACCCGAGGCGCGCACCTATTGGGAAAGCGGCAATATCAGGAATAAGGACGGCGAGACCGTCAATCCCTACCTGATCAACAACACCGACGACGTGGACGGCTACTACGCTTCGGTCTCGGCGCAGGTGTCGAAAACCTGGGGCTTCGGTCTCTCGCTGACGGCGGCCTACACCTATTCGAGCGCCAAGAACGTGATCGACGGCATCGGCGACCAGGTGACCTCGGCATTCAGCACCAACACGTTCAACAAGAACGGTTCGAACGTGCCCGAACTGGGTTACGCATCCTACGTGTCGCCCCACCGCATCCTGCTCAACGTCGGCTACCGCCTCGCGCACAAGAGCGGCGCGTCGAACTTCGGGCTTTACTACGAGGCGTTCCGCCAGGGATATATCGGTTCGTACTCCTATTCGCGCTACTCCTACACGATGTACGTGCAGAGCGGCAAGTACCAGAACCCCGTGACGAACGACCGCGGCGCGGTGAACCTGATCTACATTCCGACCCGCGAGGAACTCGACGGCATGCCGTTCACGTCGGACGAGAACAGGGAGGAGTACTGGAAATTCATCCGGAACGACGACTATCTCTCGAAGCACACCGGCGAATACTCGAAGCGCGGCGGCGCCGTGATGCCCTGGCAGCACATGCTGAACTTCCGCTTCTCGCAGGACTTCTACGTCAACGTCAAAGGCCGGCGCAACACGATTTCGCTGGGGCTCGATGTCAACAACATCGCCAACATGCTCAACCGCGACTGGGGCAACGTCAAACGGATCAGTACGACCAACATCCTGAAATACGAGAACGGCGCCTACACGTTCAACAAACCCACATGGTCGAAGTACGCCGGCACGATTTCGACCTGGTCGGCGATGTTCAGCATCCGCTACACCTTCAACTAATCTCCCGGAAGAGGCTCAAAAAGGAAGAGACCGGTTTGCGCCGGTCTCTTCCTTTTGTTTATATGCAGTCCGATTGCAACAACCGCCGGCGCAGGGCGTCGCACGCCGCGTCGGGATCGCGGTGATCGAAGACGAAGCCGTGAATGCCCAGAGCGGCGGCCGCCTCGATGTTCATCTCCCGGTCGTCGATGAAAAGCGTCTCGGAGGGGGTCAGGCCATAGCGTTCGAGCAGAATCTCGTAGATGCGCGGCTCGGGTTTCACGGTGTGCTCCTCGCAGGAGACCACCTCGCCGTCGAAAAGCCCGTAGACGGGGAAGCGGCGCAGGAAGTCGATGAACTCGCGCGACATGTTCGAAAGCACGTAGAGCCGGTAGCCCGCCGCTTTCAGGTCGCCGACGAGCCGTTCGGTCGGCTTCACGGGTTCCTGCAGGTCGACGGCCAGCCGAAGGACGGCGGCACAGGTCTCCACGGGACGGCCGGTCATCCCGCTGATGGTGGCGGTCACCTCTTCGAGCGTCGACGTGCCGCGGTCATACTCCTCCCAGAAGAGCGGCATGCGCGGGGCGCGGAGAAAACTGAAAAATTCGAGCAGTTCGGGGGTGCACTTGCTTTTATCACGGGCGAAAAGAACTCCGCCAAGGTCAAAAACGATGTTTTTCATAGGGACAAAGATACTAAAAAGTCGAATGGGGCGCAACACAAAATCGCGCGCAACTCCGTAAAACCTTCCGACTGGTAAAAGGATCGTTACGCCCCCAAAGATACGAAAAATTTTGTTGGTGCGGGATTTGCAGGGTGTTCGGAAAACAATCAAGCCGATGAATCACGGTATAAGCATCCTTTTCCGCACCATTCCGCTCGCAATGGCCGCCTTCTGCTTCGCTTACGGAGCCTATATTTTCGCGGCCGGAACCGACGCGGCTCGTCTGACGGCTGGTCCCGTCGTCTTCTACCTCGGGTCCATCTGCATCGCGCTCTACTGCACCGCCGCAACGATCATCCGCCAGATCATCGGGACCTACACGGCGGCGGCGAAGTACCTCTTCCCGGCGATCGGCTACACGTTCGCCATGCTGACGCTCATCAGCGGCGCATTCATCATCGCCTCGCACTGGCCCGGCGCGCTGGTCACCGGACACGTCGTCTGCGGACTGGGGCTGATCACGGCCTGCGTGGCCACGGCGGCGACCTCGTCGACACGCTTCAGCCTGATACCCAAAAACTCCGCCGACGACTCCTTCTCGGTCAACCCGGCCGGATTCACCCGCGCCGAGTCGTCGCTGCTGATCTTCATCGTCTCGGCAATCGCCGCCATCGCCTGGGTCTGGTGCATCCTGCTCTATGTGCGCGGAACGCTTCCGGCACACATCGTCGCCGGGAGCGTGATGTTCGGAATCGCCTGCGTCATCGCGCTGGTCGCCAGCATAGCCCGCCAGGCCCGCGGCAGCTACACGATGGCCGAGAAAGGCAAATGGACGGGACTCGTGCTGACGATGGGTTCGCTGGCATTCGTGCTGGGGCTGATCCTGATTTTCGCCTATTGGGATCATCCGATCAACTTCGTGGGATTCGTGCTGATCGGTCTGGCGCTGATCTGCTGGAGCATTTCGAGCAAGGTGATTCTGCTGGCGAAAATCTGGCACGCCGACTTCCCGCTGGCCAACCGCATTCCGATCATCCCCGTGCTGACGGCGCTGGCATGCCTGTTCCTGGCGGCGTTCCTCTACGAGGAGGCCGCATTCCAGGCCAAATTCTTCGTCCCGGCGCGTGTGCTGTCGGGATTCGGCGCCATCTGTTTCACGCTCTACTCCATCGTCTCGATCCTCGAAAGCGGAACGTCGAAAAAATAAAAGGACAAAAGACTTTATTCGATTTTGGAGACGCAGATTTGTGCTTAAACGAAGCGGGGCACGGATGGGTAGTATCGGAATACGTCCCATTCGTGCCCTGCGAGCGCAAGTGCGAAGATGCCCTATAAAATCAGAATAAATGGAAGGCGACCGTAAGCCCCGCCATCACGATCGCGACCATCGACATCAGTTTGATGAGAATGTTGAGCGACGGACCCGACGTATCCTTGAAGGGATCGCCGACCGTATCGCCCACGACCGTGGCCCGGTGGCAGTCGGAACCCTTGCCGCCGAAGTGCCCCTCCTCGACCATCTTCTTGGCATTGTCCCAGGCGCCCCCGGCATTGGCCATGAAGACCGCCAGCACGAAACCGGAACTCAATCCGCCGACCAGAAGGCCCATTACGCCCGCCACCCCGAATACCAGTCCGACAACGACCGGAGCGGCGATGGCCAGCAGGCTCGGAAACAGCATCTCACGCTGCGCACCGCGGGTCGAAATGGCGACGCAGCGCGCGTAGTCGGGCGTTCCCTCGCCCGTGAGGATGCCCTTGATCTCGCGGAACTGGCGGCGCACCTCCTCGACCATGCTCTGCGCGGCGCGGCCCACGGCGTTCATCGTCAGCCCGCAGAAGAGGAACGACATCATCGCGCCGATGAAGACGCCGATCAGCACCGTGGGGTTCATCAGCGACACGCGGTAATATTCCATGAAATCGAGAATCGAGGCGTCCTGCACGAAGCGCATCGTCCCGTCGGACATTTCGAGCATCGTCACCCCGTTGTGGATCAGACCGATGCGGATCTCCTCGATATAGGAGGCCAGCAGCGCGAGGGCCGTCAGGGCCGCCGACCCGATGGCGAAGCCCTTGCCCGTGGCGGCCGTGGTGTTGCCCAGCGCGTCGAGCGCGTCGGTGCGTTTGCGGACCTCGGGGCCGAGGCCGCTCATCTCGGCATTGCCGCCCGCATTGTCGGCGATAGGCCCGTAGGCGTCCGTGGCCAGCGTGATGCCCAGCGTCGAGAGCATGCCCACGGCCGCGATGCCGATGCCGTAGAGACCCATCGACATGTTCTGCGGAGCCATCATGTTCTCGATGTCGAAGCCGATGGCGCAGAGGTAGGCAAGGATGATCGCCACGCCGATCGTCACGACGGGGATGGCCGTGGAGATCATTCCCGAGCCGATGCCGGCGATGATGACCGTCGCAGGGCCTGTCTGGGCGCTCCCGGCGATCTTCTGCGTCGGTTTATAAGAATGGGAGGTGAAGTATTCCGTGGCCTGCCCGATGACAATGCCCGCCACGAGGCCCGTGATGACCGAGAACGAGAGTCCGACCCAGTTCTCGACGCCCAGCAGGCAGAGGATGCCGAACGTGGCGGCGGCGATCAGCAGCGAGCTGAAATTGACGCCCACGCCCAGCGAACGGAGCAGTTCGCGCATCGTGGCCCCCTCCTTTGTGCGCACGAGGAAGATGCCGAGGATCGAGAGCAGGATGCCCACCGCGGCGATCAGCATCGGGGCCATCACGGCCTTGATCTGCAACGCCTCGGAACCGGCCGAGGAGAAGGCCGCGGCGCCCAGCGCCGCCGTGGCGAGGATCGAACCGCAGTAGCTCTCGTAAAGGTCGGCGCCCATGCCGGCCACGTCGCCCACGTTGTCGCCCACGTTGTCGGCGATGGTCGCGGGATTGCGCGGATCGTCCTCGGGGATGCCCGCCTCGACCTTGCCCACCAGGTCGGCGCCCACGTCGGCCGCCTTGGTGTAGATGCCGCCGCCGACACGCGCGAACAGAGCCTGCGTCGAGGCGCCCATGCCGAAGGTCAGCATCGTCGTGGTGATGACCACGAGCTTCTGCGGCCCGGCGACCTCGACGAAATGGTTCAGAATGACGTACCAGAACGAAATGTCGAGCAGGCCGAGGCCCACGACCACCAGTCCCATCACCGCACCGCTGCGGAATGCGACCTTCAGGCCGCGGTCCAGCGACTGCCGCGCGGCATTGGCCGTACGGGCCGAAGCGTAGGTCGCGGTCTTCATGCCGAAGTAGCCCGCAAGCCCCGAGAAAAAGCCGCCGGTGATGAAGGCGAAGGGAACCCAGCCGTTCTGCACCCCGGCGCCGTAGGCCAGCCAGGCGAAAAACAACGCCAGCACCGCGAAGACGATGCCGACGACCTTGTACTGCTGGCGCAGGTAGGCCATGGCGCCCTTGCGCACGTGCGCGGCGATCTCGCGCATGCGCGGCGTACCCTCGTCCTCGCGCTTCATCAGGCGGTAAAACGCCCATGCGAAGGACAGGGCGACGACGGACGCGGCAGGCACGATCCAGAAAATCGAAGGAATGTTCATATCATAAATTATAGTTAGTTGGTTGTATGCCTCTGCAAACTAATCAAGTAAGGTGAAAACAAATATAAGAAAATATCCCGGCCTCAAAAAGCCGGGCTGTTTGGTTCCGGGATTTTCCCGCTTATTTCTTCTGCTCTTTCAGCAGGTCGCGGATTTCGGTGAGCAGCAGCTCCTCCTTCGTCGGTGCGGGCGGTTCGGGAGCGGGAGCCGGAGCCGGAGCCTCTTCCTTTTTCTTCATCAGCCGGTTCATCAGCTTGACCATCAGGAACACGCAGAGCGCCAGGATCGTGAAATCCACGCACTGCTGGATGAATGCGCCGTAGTTCCAGTAGATCGGTTCTGCCGCTGCGGCAGCCTGCGCGGGATCGCCTCCTCCGGTCACCATGTCGCCCACAGAGTGCATGGCGTTCGACGTCACGTCGCGGACTTTCGAGATGTCGAGCCGCAGCTGCGAGAAGTCGGTGTTTCCGATCAGCGCGCCGATGGGCGGCATCAGGATGTCGTTCACGAGCGACGATACGATTTTGCCGAACGCGCCGCCGATGATCACGCCGACGGCCATGTCCATTACGTTGCCTTTGAGGGCAAACTCCTTGAATTCTTTGAGAAATGCCATATCGTTTAAGGGTTTGATGTATAATTAGTAGCAAAAATAACTGTTTTTTCCGGAAATCCAATACGACATACGATCTTCCGCATCCTGTTTTCGGGTTTATAAAATCCGCGCTTACCCGCCTTCGTGTCCGTCTTTTTTTATACCTTTGTAATTCGAACCCAAATACAAGTTATGACTCCTGCCGCCGTTACCGCCACCGTCCTGGGCTACATAGCCGTCCTTTTCGCCGTCGCATGGGCCTCGGGCCGCCGTGCCGACAACGCCGGCTTCTTCACCGGCAACCGCCGCACCCCGTGGTACATGGCGGCTTTCGCCATGATCGGCGCCGCGATGTCGGGCGTGACCTTCATTTCGGTCCCCGGCTCGGTCGCCGCCGACTCGTTTTCCTACATGCAGATGGTCGCGGGCTTCACGGTGGGGCAGCTGATTGTGGCTTTCGTCCTGATTCCCACGTTCTACCGCCTGCGGGTCGTCTCGCTCTACGAGTACCTCGATAACCGTTTCGGCGTAAAGTCACACCGCACCGGGGCGTGGTTTTTCTTCATTTCGAAGATGCTGGGCGCCGCGCTGCGCGTCTATGTGGTCTGTGCCGTGATGCAGCTGCTGGTCTTTTCGCACTACGGCTTCCCGTTCTGGGGCAACGCCCTCGTCACGATGTTTTTCGTCTGGCTCTACACCCGGCAGGGCGGCGTCAAGTCGCTGATCTGGACCGATACGCTCAAGACTTTCTGCCTCGTGGCGAGCCTCGTGCTGTCGATCGTCTTCATCATGCGGGGGCTGGGCCTTTCGTTCGCCGATACGGCCCGCGAGGTTTCCGCTTCGCCCATGTCGCGCATTTTCTTCTTTGACGATCCCGCTTCGGACCGCTATTTCTGGAAAATGTTCGCCGCGGGTATCGTCCTGCTGGTGGCCATGACCGGACTCGATCAGGACATGATGCAGCGCAACTTGAGCTGCGCCACGCCGCGCGACTCGCAGAAGAACATCGTGCTGACGGCTGTGAGCCAGATTTTCGTGATCTTTCTGTTCCTCGTGCTGGGCGTGCTGCTCTATTTGTACATGGAGCGCAGCGGCATGGCCGCACCCGCCAAGAGCGATCAGGTCTTTTCGCTGGTCGCTGTCGAAGGTGGATTGCCGCTTATCGTTGGCATTCTGTTTGTTGTAGGACTTATTTCAAGTACTTATTCAGCTGCCGGGTCGGCCCTCACGGCTCTCACGACCTCTTTCACGGTGGATATGCTCGAAGGCACGAAACGCTATGGCGACGCACGCCTCACGCGCATCCGCCGCGGGGTCCACGTGGCGATGGCGCTCGGGATGGCCGGCGTGATCCTGGCCTTCGAGTACTGGGCCGACGACAGCGTCATCAATCTGGTCTACAAGGTCGCCAGCTATACCTACGGTCCGATTCTGGGCATGTTCGCCTTCGGGATGTTCACGCGCCTGAAGGTCCGCGACCGCTGGATGCCGCTGGTGGCCCTCGCGGCCCCGGCATTGAGTGCGCTGGTGCAGTGGTGGGCGCTGAAGACCTGGGATTATCAGATTGGTTTCGAACTGTTGATTTACAATGCCGCCTTTACGATGATCGGCATGCTGCTGCTTGTGAAACGCCATGAAAAATAAGGTTTTATACACTCTTATCTCACTCTTTGCTTTAGGTAATGTCTCCGCCGCGGAAATCGGTTCCGCGACGCGGCAGGAGATCGGCCGGACCCTTTCGCGCATCGTTTCGCGCGAGGTGACGAGCGGTTACCAGAAACCGGAGCCGATCACCGTGCGCGTTCAGGCCGTCAAGGCCTCGCGCAGCCGGGTGCGGATCTACGCCACGGCGGCGTTGGCCAACTATCCCTTCCGCGAGGAGAACCTGCGGGCCATGCGCGACTCGGTGCGCGCCCTGCTGCCGCATGAGTTCCGTAAGGCCGCCGTCGAACTTTACACCGACGGTCGTGAGGCCTCCGAGTTGATTCCGCTGGCCTGCCGCAACGCCACGCAGCTGCGCAAAGCGGTCGATAAGAAGAAGATCGTGCTTTTCACCAACCGCTCCGGGCGTCCGCTCGTGACGCGCCTTTCGGCTCCCGAGACCCCCGGACGGGGACTTTCGGGACGCCATATCGCCCTGTGGCAGAGCCACGGACGCTATTTCGACCAGACGGAGAACCGCTGGAAATGGCAGCGTTCGGCGCTCTGGCAGACCTGCGAGGACCTCTATACGCAAAGCTATGTCTTGCCGTACCTGGTTCCGATGCTCGAAAACGCCGGGGCATGCGTGCTGCTGCCGCGCGAACGCGACGTGCAGAAATACGAAGTGCTGGCCGACAACGACAACGCCGGGCAGTATGCGGAGGAGGGGGCGTGGGAGAGCGGCGGCGCGGGCTTCGCGCACCTCCGGCAGGTCTATCATACGGGCGAAAATCCCTTCCGCGACGGCACGACGCGCCGTGTGCGGACCGTGACCGGCGGGGCCACGGGCCGTGCCGTGTGGCAGGCCGACATTCCCGAACGGGGCGAATATGCGGTTTATGTGAGCTACGAATCGACGCCCGAAAGCGCCGACGACGCGCATTATACGGTTCGCCACCTCGGCGGCGAGACCTCGTTTGCCGTCAATCAGACGATGGGCGGCGGGACGTGGATTTACCTCGGGCGTTTTCCCTTCGCCGCCGGACGGCAGGAGGTCGTGACCCTTTCGAACCGTTCGCGGGCGGGCGGGCGCATCGTCTCGGCCGACGCGGTGAAGATCGGAGGCGGCTACGGCAACGTGGCCCGCACGTCCTGCGACTCGCTGCGCCTGCCCGGCGCGGAGCATGCCGGGGAGACCAGCGGTTACCCGCGTTTCTGCGAGGGGGCGCGCTACTGGCTTCAGTGGGCGGGATTTCCGGAAGAGGTCTATACGCCGAAAAACAACACCGACGACTACAAGGACGACTACATGTCGCGCGCCCATTGGGTCAATGCCCTAATGGGCGGCTCGGAGCGTCTGCCCGACTCCGCGGGGCTGCGCATTCCGGTCGACATGGCGCTGGCGTTCCACTCCGACGCCGGGGTGCGCGACGGCGACGGCATCATCGGCACGCTGGGCATCTTCTTCACCCGCGAGAACAAGGGCAAATTCCAGGGCGGGGCCGACCGCTACCGTTCGCGCGACCTGACGGACCTCGTGCAGACGCAGATCGTCGAGGATATCCGCCGCACCTGCGAACCGGCCTGGAGCCGCCGCGGGATGTGGAATCGCGCCTACTACGAAGCGCGCGTGCCGGGCGTCCCGACGATGCTGCTCGAACTCTTGTCGCACCAGAATTTCGCCGACATACGCCTGGGGCACGACCCGCGCTTTAAGTTTCTCGTGAGCCGGGCTGTTTACAAGGGTATCCTGCGTTATGTCAGTTCACAATACGATCTGCCCTATGTGGTCCAGCCGCTGCCGGTCGAGGCTTTCGCCGCGGAATTCGCCGCCGCCGGCGAGGTCGCGCTCTCGTGGAGCCCGGCGATGGACCCGCTCGAAGCGACCGCCGCGCCGACGGGCTATGTGGTCTACACGCGCGTGGACGACGGCGGTTTCGACAACGGCCGCTATGTCGACAAACCCCGCCTGACCGTCCGGCAGGAACCGGGGCGCATGTACAGTTACCGGGTCACCGCCGTCAACGAGGGCGGCGAGAGCTTCCCGAGCGAGACGCTCGCGGCCTGCCGCGTGCCCGACGAAAAGGGCTGCGTGCTGATCGTCAACGGGTTCGACCGCGTGAGCGCCCCGCAGAGCGAACGGAACGATTCGCTGGCCGGATTCCGCATGGACCTCGACGGAGGCGTTGCCGACCGGCAGGACATCGCCTTCATCGGAGCGCAGCGCGTCTTCGACCTCGCGCAGGCCCGCTGCAACGTCGACAGCGTCGCCCTCGGGGCCTGCGCGTGCGACTGGGAGACCGACGTGATCGGCGGCAATACGTTCGACTATCCGGCCCTGCACGGGCGTTCCGTCGCGGCGGCGGGCTACTCGTTCTGCTCGGCGTCGGCCCGGGCCGTGGAGCGGGGCGAGGTGTCGCTCGAAGCCTATCCGGCCGTCGACCTGATCCTGGGCAAGCAGCGCACCACGCCGCTGGGCCGCGGTGTGTGCGAGGCGGCCTTCCGGACCTTTCCGCCGGAGTTGCAGGCCGTCCTGCGGCGTTATCTGGCCGGCGGCGGAGGGCTTTTTGCATCGGGAAGCTACGTGGCGGCCGACCTCTGGGCCGAAGGGACCCCGGAGGAGGGGCGCGCGTTCGCCCGGGAGGTGCTCCGCATCGACTCCGACGGGGGACATCCCTCGGAGCGCGGACG